>Ga0075727_102_pt1 | contig 37840 bp, 33 predicted proteins | sample RifGroB1_FD_68419 | JGI IMG/M metagenome (GOLD analysis project Ga0075727, IMG submission 68419) | Microgenomates (Woesebacteria) bacterium GW2011_GWB1_40_12
CCCATGAGGCGTTTTGCAGAATAAACGGTGTTTTTTGAGTTAAGAATCATCTGGCGCTTGGCAACATCACCAACCAGATTCTTAACCGGCTCGACAACGGAAGGGGTTGTATTTTTACCGGTATCCACTGTAGGGATAACTTTGGGACGACCTCCCTCCATTACCGCCACACAGCTATTTGTAGTTCCTAAATCAATTCCAATGATTTTTCCCATTTGTTTATATTATATATTTGGAATCACAAGCTTCGCTTATGATTTTTCCCATATGTTTTTAATTATTACTTATTTTTGACACTTTTACTTTCGCATGTCTAACCGCTTGTCCATCCTTAAACTTCCAACCGTTTAATGTCACTCCCGAGATAATATTATCTCGCGCGCCGGCAACAACTTCAATAGCCTCCATTGTGTCCTCATTAAATTCTTCACCCACCTTGGGCACTATTTCAAGCAAACCCTCCTCATTCAAAATCTTTTTAAATTCTCCTATAGAAATTGCCAAGCCGGTATCTTGCAGGTGATCCTGCGCAGACTCAAGATTATCTAAAACCGGCAATAGTCTTGTCAAGATACCCAGGGATGTAATTTTACTAAGGACTCCTCTTTCCCTTTCAACTCTTTTACTTAAATTGTCATAATCAGCCAGGGCTCTTGCCAGCATTGACTTTAAAACTTCCAATTCTTTATAAACTTTGTCCCCGTCTTTCTTTTTTGATTCTTGTTTTTTGCCTTTTACCATTTGATTATTTATTGGCAACTTCTTCTATCAAGTTACCAAAATATCTCAAAATCGGAATCACAGTTCCATAGTTTGCTCTGGCAGGGCCAATTACCCCTAAGGCACCTTTTTTACCTCTAATATTAAAGTGTGTCGAAACTATTCCCGTAGGTGCCAATCCCGGAATTCCCAACTCTTCTCCGAAAAGAACTTCCAGAGGAGATGTTGATTCATATCCAAAGAAAAGTCTGTCCAAATCATCCAGTTCTTCAAATACTGAAAAAAGGTTTTGACAAGTTAAAACATCTGAAAATTCCGGATTTTGAAAAACATAGGAATGCCCTGCATACCAAAATCTGTCTTTTTTATCCTTAATGGCAGCAACGGACAAAGATTTGGTTCTTGAAGCAAGTGCATGAGTTGCTTCGTCCATCAGCTCATCAAGGTCGTCGCGGGAATCCCAAACTTCCTCTTTAGCCTTAACCTCATCAACAATACTCATTTGTTTTTCTTCCATCAACTGGTTTATATAAAATTTCATTGCAACCGGTGTAGGGATACGTCCTGCGGAGGCATGAGGTTGTTTTAGAAAATTTAGCTTGGTCAAAGAAACCATTTCATTTCTAATAGTCGCAGGGGAAACACCCAAATTGTATTTTTTATCGAGAGCTTCGGAGCCGACAGGTTCGGCAGTGGCGATATATTCGTCAATTATTGTTTTTAGTATTTGTGTTTGTCTGGATGTAAGCCCGTCAGTCATGGTTCAATTTTTCTTCGTTCGCTCACACTTATATTGCTAAGCAAATCGAAGCGTTAGCAGTATGATAGACCGAGTGCTAAAAGTTGTCAAGTCCCGCTTGGAGTGTCTGAGGTAGATGTAATTGGCTCCTCCTCTTTTGCCGGTATAGGAAGAGGAAACTTTTTGAGAAAAATGCCTTTAGTGAGATTAAGAAAATACTTTGCCTCATCAACCTTAAAAAGCAGGGACAGGAGAGTGTAGATTATGATTCCGGCCAAAAAAGTGACTACCGTCAAAATAATCAAGTTCCCCGTGTAACGGGTATCGAGCACGAATTTTTCAAAAGGAAAATTATTTGTGGCATCAATCCCTCCCAAAAACGAGAGTCTCTTGACCCAAACTGATTTATCAAAAATTTTGAGCATAAAATACATCGCGCCTCCGGAAATTACGGATGCTACAAAAATTTTTAGGGTATGTGCAATGAATCTTAGATTGACAATTTTCCCGATCCTTTTATTGATGAGTATCATCAACACCACCGCTTCAACCAAGGTACTTAACGCAAATGCCGCAGCCAGTGACCAAACACCCAAATGAAAACCTTTAACTAAAATAAAATCGGTGGCCACCAATATTATAAGTCCGACAAAAGAGACTTTAACCGGGGTTTTTGTATCGTGTAACGCAAAAAAGGAACGAACAAGTATCGACATTAAAGTCTGGAAAACTATAGAAACGGCAAATACCGAAAGTACTGTTCCGGTTTGCACGGTGGATGCCCAATTAAAAATCTTGGTTCCATAAACAAGCCTGACAACAGGAATTCTTAGTGCAATCAAGGCTGCCGCCAAAGGTAGAGTAAAAAACACCGCCTGGTAAATTGCGGAGAGAAGAATCTTTCTGAATTTATTATTATCCTCGGCACTTGAAAGCATGGGTAGAACCGCCTTTGCAAGCGACGTCCCAAAGAGGGTTACAGGAAGAAGTTGTAACGAGTTTGCAAATGTGTAGTAAGTATAAGAAGCCTGGGAAATGATTGACGCCAAAAAAAGTTCCGCACTTTTTCCAATTTGGTCAAAGGCTAAATCAATTACCCTCGGAAAAGCCAACTGACCGATCTTTTCTACACCCTCGTCAGGTTTGAAATCCCAGGTAAACCTAAATCCGAGTTTTCTCGAAAGAGGGTACTGAATTATAAAATGAGCAAAAGCGCCCACAACTACTCCCACTGCCGGAGCCGTTAAACCAAGACGCGGTGTAAGAACAACTGTCCCTAAAATTATCCCTAAATTGTAAAAAATGGGTGCTAGGGCAGGAATTAAGAAGCGTCTTAAAGATTCTAAAACACCGGTCAAAACATAACTAACCACAAAAAATCCTTGAGCCACAAATAGAATTCTGGCAAGAAACGCCACCTTTTCATTTTCCACAGCGTCGAACCCAGGCGCTATTACCGAGTAAATTTGAGGTGCAAAAATTGCTATAACAGCTACCGCCACAAAAAAAATTGCAAGACCTATCGAGACGACTTTGCCGGCGAGTTGCCAAGCTTTCGCCTCACCTTCTTTTAGGGTTCTCGTAAATACCGGTATAAAAGCTGATGAGAAAGTACCAAAAACCAAAACTTGAAAAATTGCGTCCGGAAGTCTGAATGCTGCAAAAAAAAGAGAAAGTGACTCCGGGTCGAAATAACTTGCCAATACTCTTTGTCTGATAAGTCCTAGCACCATGGAAGCGGCGATCATGACCATGATAAGAGTGGCTGCAGAAAGAATGGTGTTTTGCTGTGAATTAATAATTTTTTTACCCTTCGCGATTAAATCTTCCATGTCTCTTCTTGATATTCTAGCTTCTTTGCCATATACTAACAACCGTAAATTAAACCAATATGCCAGTAACAAAAACAGCCAAAAGAGCCCTCAGGGGTTCCAAAAATAAAACAACGGTAAATAAGCTTTTGATAAAAAAGCTCGAGATTGCTGTTCGCCTTGCAAATAAATCCAAAAAAAGCGAAGAAATTAAATTGGCCACCTCACTGGCTGATCGTGCTGCAAAGAAAAATATCATCCACAAAAACAAAGCTGCCAGGATAAAATCCCAGCTTTCTAAACTGGAACAAAATAAAACTTCTAAAAAAGAGCCCGCAAAAGCTGCTAAAAAAGCTTCCACAAAGAAAAAGTAAAACCTCCTATCTCAGAGCTTCTTTCACACATTTACATGTGCTATATTAAATTAGACTATTTGCCGTTTGATTTGTATTTGTAAGTTTCGTCTATTTAGATTCGAAATCGGAATTTGGTAATTGGAAAGTCGAATAAACCAAGAAATGCCCAAAAATAAAGCTATCAATCTATTACCACTTGAGGAGTTTAATGCTTCAACTGCGGGGCGTGTTTTAAGATGGGCAACTGGTACATTTCGTGTAATTGTTATTGTTACAGAAATGGTTGTCATGGCCGCGTTTTTGTCACGATTTTGGCTGGATGCCCAAAACTCTGCCCTAAACAATTCAATTAAAGCAAAAAGTGCACAAATATTGGCGCAAGCCGATCTGGAGAAGCAATTTAGAGGAACCCAAGCAAAATTAAGTATTTTTAATAAAATAGCTCAGAGCAATAAAACTTCATCCCTGATAGAAAAAATAACAAGTAGTGTCCCAGGTACTGTTACTCTTTCAAGGATATCCCTGACACGAGGCGCAATAGAAGTACGAGGCTCGTCACTTTCGGATTATGACATTTCCAGACTGGTTGTAAACTTACAAGGTGCACCGTTCAAAAGTGCTGAGCTGGGTCAGGTTGGTTCATCGGAAAAAAATACGGGAGAAATTGATTTTGTAATTAATATTAAATACTAAATTATGGCAACCGGTTGGAGAGGTTCATATTATCGGTATAAGGAATTATTCTTAAACATATCTGTCCTTTATAAAAAAAGGGCAGACTTACGTGCATTCTTGGAAATAGTTCTTTCAATTGTTGCGGTAATAGTTTTTGTGATGTTTGCGCTAAAACCTACCGCTCTAACCATTATCAGTTTGGTTCAACAAATCAAAGAGGAAAGGAAAACTTTGTCAACTCTTACTCAAAAAGCCAATGATTTGCAAAAGGCCGGTACCCTTTTAGCCCAAAATCAAAGATATATCGATAACATTAACACAGCCGTTTCCTCAGCCCCTGCTCCTGATATGTTTATGAAACAGATTGAAGGCTTATCAGCCAGACACAGCGTTGATTTGATGGGACTCGTTGTCAGTGACGTCGTTTTGATCGGAAGCCCTAAAACTATTAGAATTTCAGGTGAGCTGGAACCCCTCCCTGAAAGTGCCAACGAAATGGGATATTCAATTAGTGTAAAGGGTAGTTTTTCAAACATAGATAACTTTATGAAAGAACTCGAAAAACTAAGGGTAATTTCAACCATAGATAGTGTGACGGTTAACTCTTCCGTTACTGAGTCCGGAAGGGTCATAGTTGCTGTCATTTCAGGTAGGGTTCCTTATCTTGGAAGTAGTAAATAACATGAAGAAAAATTCACTCCCGAAACCAATAACAATATTGATATTGACGCTTTTGACCGCTCTTGTCTGGGTAGGTTTAAATATTTATAGGTCAATTGCGATTAAACCGGCAGCCCCGGTTTCGGAAGATATCCTCAAACCGCTAAATCCCACTCTTGATATGGAAACCATACAAAAAATAGAAGCCGCTATTTTTATTCAAGATTCGGAGGTTCCGCCAATTAGTGTTGGAGGAACTATGAATACAACACCTATTCCGTCTCAGACACCATTACCTACAGTCGCACCCGAATCGTCGCCCAGTGCCTCACCTGCACCATGATCAGAAAAAATAAAATTCCCACTATTTTAGGAATAATACTGCTTTTTGGCGGTGTGTTTGCGGGTGTGTTTCTTTTAAGAAATAATCAAATATTTAAAATTGGGGCAAGTCCTACGATAACTCCCCAAAATGTCAGATTAAGTAACTTTTCCGATTCTTCAGTTACAATTTCATGGATAACTGATGACAAAACAGCAAGCTTTGTCTCATACGGTGTAAACGAAAATGTTGGCGATGTAATTAGTGAAACAGAAGACGATCAAAAATTTTCTACACACAGCATCACTATTACAGGGCTTAACCCTGAGACAAATTATTACTTCAAAATTAACTCAGACGGCACGACTTTTGATAACAACGGCATACCTTGGCAATTCGCAACAGGCAAGACATTACCAATGAACCAAACGACCATTCCGATTTCAGGATCTATTATTACTGCATCGGGAGAAGCAGTGGGACGAGCAGTCGTCTATATCACAGTATCCGGCTACACACTCTCCACTGTTACTTCAGAAAGCGGTACTTTTGTCTTACAACTTGGCTCCGTGAGAACACCCGATCTTGCCGGATATGCACAAATAGTCCCCGCCAAAACTTTACTGGAAGTTTCTGCAACAACCCAGGATGGGGAAGTGGCAACTGCAAAAATCTTTGCCCAATCAGCAAACCCTATACCGGCGCTTGTCGTTGGCCGCGATCAGGATTTTAGAAGTTTGGAACCAAGTCTTGACGGTGACAATCCAAACGCTGATTTAAATCTTCCCAAAACTGCGAGTACAGAATCTAAATTTAATATTAGTGGTAAAAAGACCGAGGGTTCAAAAACTGTTACATTGGAAAGTGTTTCTGAAGGAGAAATAGTTTCAAGCGACAAACCCGAATTCTTTGGAGATGGTCCTGCCGGAACCAAAATCAATATTAGTGTCCATTCAGAAACCCCCGTATCAGGCACTTCTACCGTTTCTTCCACTGGTTCATGGAGCTGGTCCCCCCCTTCAAATCTATCTCCAGGAACACATAGTGTTACTATTTCCTGGATTGATACTTCAGGAATAAAAAGAACACTGACCAGGAATTTTATAGTTCAGGCCGGGGAGTTACCGGCATTCGTGGCAACGCCGTCCGCCATAACTCAAATTTCTACCCCTACACCAACTGCAACACCGGCCAGGACATCCACACCAAGACCAACCAATTCCGCAACGCCAACAGCAACACCGATTGCATCAAAAAGCCCAACTCCAAAACCAACCAAAACACCTACTCCAACTACGGCATCCTTGCCGCAATCAGGAAGCTTGACTCCAACCATTTTGCTGTTTATGATGGGATTAGCGGTGATAATGTTTAGTTTCAGTACTTGGAATGTGTCCAATAGAAAACCGTGATTAAGAATTATTTAACCTAAGTTATATGCCCAACCAAAATCAACCCAACCCAAGCCAAGACCAACCACAAAATAACTCAGGTACAATTCCCTTCTCTCCGCAGGCAGATTTACCACCCCTTCCTCCGGAATTTCAAAGTCTGACAACATCCGCACCTGCCATCCCGACCCCGCCCTCTGCACCACCAGGAGAGTCTGGTTCCGCGGCGCCCCCTTCCCCAAATTTTTCGAATATAGCACCGGCATCTTCTCCAAAGAAAAAATTCGGAACCGGAAAGATAATTGCCACGATTTTGGGAATATTTTTGCTAGTTGGAGGGGTTGCCGTTGCTACTTATACGGTTGGACAAAAGCAACTATTCCAACAAAAAGCCTCGGGAGAATCTTGTAGTAGCGATTCCAGAACAGCTTTCGTATGTAAAGGAAAGTTGGTTGGTGATATCGCACAAAGTTGTTGGAAAGGCTTTGGAGATTCGGACCCAAATAATGATACCTCGCTTAAATGTGAGAGCTCGGGTATCACAGGCAATGATGGAAATCCTCTTTGTGCCGCCATGGAAAGAAGTACTCCCGGTGCCTGCGGTAGTGGAGACGGTGGGGGTGGAGGATCAGCCACCTGGCCACCAAATGGTGCTGCCTGTCATTCAGTGAGTGGTAATCAAACCACAATCGGAGGTTGTATAACTTTCTTTTGTCCAAATGACTGTAGCGGATCATGTGGAGAGAATGATCCGGGGGTCTACTGGGAATTTTCCGCCAGCTGTAGCGATTCATCTCTTGGGAACTACTGCGGACAAATTGATACTGTGGATGTCAATAAAACTTACTGTATCCCGAACGAATCAATATATAAGGATTCCAGGATACAATGTGGTGGAGGGTGTATAAAGCCTGCTCCACGCACAGCCGACCCTACACCAACTGTTCCACCAACCATTCCTCCGACCCTTCCACCAACCATTCCTCCAACTGTTGCACCAACTCCTACCGCACCGGCTCCGTTTTGCGCCGCTATAACTACTTATGATTCTGATTGGAACACAATTTCCTCTACCCAACTTTCAGCTCTCAAGGTTGGGGATGCTGTTAATTTCTGCGTCACCGGCTCTACCACATCAGGAAGTTTTGACATGGCCAGATTTATTATTAACGGGGTTCAACAAGCCGATACAACTATGCATAAACCGAATTCAACCGCATTTTGTCAGACCTATACGATTCCTAGTGGAACAGCAACCTTTACAGTATCTGGAAGCATTCACCACCAGACATTGGGGTGGTTTTAAATAAAATGAAAAAACCTATTGGTAAATTGGGAACAACTTTGATAATACTTTCGACCATTGTCCTTGCGGGTATTGCTATTTTTACAGCTTTCAGACTGTATCAACTCCGTCAGGAATCAGTGGCACCAAATGTTCCAAGTAGTTTTCCGAAAGCAGAAAACGTTACCACCTCAACAAATAATTGCTCCCTATCCTTTACGATTTCAGTCACAACACCCACGGCTACTGCTACTGCAACTGCTACGGCATCTGCGACCCCGAGAATAACACCCACGGCTACTCCTACGGCTACTGCAACAGCCACAGCCACTGCAACACCGGCTTCAACCACTCCTACGGCTACACCTACTGCAACTGCGACGGTGGCAGGTACTCCTAGAGTTACAGCTGTTCCAACACCTACAGAAGCGGCGCTTCCAGTGTCCGGCACAAGTTGGCCAACGCTTTTCGGAGCCGGATTTGGAATACTCATAATCCTTGGTGCCATATTATTGGTACTCTAATCCTCTTGTGAATAAAATCTTCTCTTCACTAACTCCAGGGATAGATTTCGTTAAAACTTACTTATATAAGATTGTTTTTGTCGTTATCTCCATTGTTATTTTCTACTTTGTTTACTGGATTACCAGCTACTCGCTCAAGAAGTTAAAACCTGAGATTTATTCGTATTACCCTTTTGATAAATTCTTTCCAAAATCAGGAAAGTGGTCTATTTTCTACTTTTTAATAACAATTGTCTTTTTGGGAATTTTGGTTTACGCAATAATTAAAGGGGGATTCTACCTGGCTCCGGCTTAGGAATTAAGTTATCTCCAACTACTTACCCAGTAGTAACTTTTATCCAACCAAAGCGGAATATTTAAACCAACCCAGTGCGGATAGAAATAGACAAAAGTCAAGAAACTGATAAACAAATAGGTAAAAATTAATTTTGGAGTTCGCCTTAAAACATAACCGGTAGCAATTGCCATAAAAGGAATTGAAGGTAGGTAGTGATACAAAAACATTATTCTGGGCGAAGCTGCCCAGGGAGCAAAAAATATCAGGTAACAAAAAACTATCAAACCAAGTTTTTTGTTTCTTTCCAGATAGGAAAATACTGCACATATGGCGACGGAGGCTATTCCAAACCAGAAAACAAAAGGGTTTCCCATGGCATATATTCTTGAAACATAGCCTCCTATCTCAGAACTGGTATAGAGGTATATCGGCCTGATTAAAAGCGGCCATGTCCACCATTGAGACGTATACGGATGTGTTGCATCGAGGCCTGTGTGGTACCACCACATCTGTTTCTGCATACCCCACCAAATCGTCAGATTGTGTCCAGTTGTAAACATTGGTAAGTAGGATAATAAGTAAATCGTAAACGGTAGTAAGGCAAACCACAAAATTGAAGGCCTAAATTTATTTGTTCTTTTGAGCCATAAAACAAATATGATTGGTACTGCCCAAAGTGCAGACCACTTTGAAGACAGCGCCAGTCCAAACGAGACAGCTGAAAAAAGATCTTTCTCTTTTAAGAAAAAATAAATCGATAGTAATGAAAAGAAAAGAATATAGCTATCATTCATTCCGATTCTACTCATTACCAAAGGCAGACCGTCCAAAGAAAAAACAGCAGCAGAAATAAGGCCCACTACCTCATCTTTAAGTATTTTCTTTGCAAGTAGATAAACCAACAGGACCGATCCCACTCCTAAAATTGCCCCAGGAATTCTCCATCCGAATGGGTCTTGACCGAAGATTGACATCCCAAATACCATTCCCAATTTAGCAAAAGGAGGGTGTGTCCATTCGTAAGCAAAACCTTGCGGAGGGGTGTTCCACCATTCCCAGGCTTTTGTGGCTTCTTCGCCCATCATTACCTTTGCAGTGAAGGCGTGATAGACCTCGTCAAAATATGTCGTTGAAGGGCTACCTAAATTAATAATGCGCGTCAAAAAGGCGAATGCCAAAATCAGGTAGAGATAGGTTTTAGATCTTTTTTTCGTAAGTTTTATGTCCGGTAGTTTTACGGATAAACTTTTTTTGCTCTTCATTTTTATTATTGATCTCCTTATCAGCAAAAGTGCTTTTTCCCATGATGTTTTTCTGTCTATTAAGATCAAGTAAAAAACGTAAACCGTTAGGGCAATTCCCAAAACAATTAAAAACTGTATTAATAGATCCGGGAGAATTTGAACAAAATTATTGGAAACCCAGAAATGAGAATAGACTAAGTTCATAACATAAATTAACGAAAAACCTATATAAGGAAGCAGAAAAATTGGGTTATCAACTACCGCAAGAAGCAGGTGTCTCTCATGCATTCTGGTAAAAAACATAAAACTTGCAGCAAAGACGAATGTTATCAAGAAGTAAGGTGAAAGTTTTTTCTTTGCACGCCTAATACAAAGAATTATTGTTGCGGCAATAATCATAATGTAACCGCTAAACTGAAAGTAAACATTGTCAGGTTTCCAGAATCCGGAAAGTCCCCAAAAGTTGAAAGCGTTTACTGATGTATACGGATATTGGCCGGCAGAAATATTTAATCTGGTCAAAACAAACTGAGGCAGGTTCCCTTGTGTAAACGGTATGAACCCAAGAATAAAAACAAAAAGCCCGGTCAAAAGATATTTTGTAGCTTTTAAAAGCCCCCATTTATTCTTAAGCATCATCATTAAAATCACCGGCAAAATGAATGCGACCTGGGGCTTTATTAAGGTTCCAAATGCAAGAATCGCAGCCGAAAATATATATTTACTATCCAAGAAATAAATTGCTGTAACAGATGCAAGGGCAGTCAGAGAGTCTACCTGCCCCCAAAATGTTGAGTTTGCAATAATGGCCGGATTAAAAATATAAATTATCGCACCAAGAATGCCCCACCTCTCACTTTTTTGTTTCTTCAAAATCTCGTAAATTACATAGCCCGTGACCACATCTGAAAGAATTGCCGGGATTTTGTAAAGAAAAACCTGAGGAAAAATATTTAAAAGGTTAATTTTCCCCAATCCCCATAAAAAATATAGATACCCCGGCAAATAATCACTCCAGCCTTTGTAAAAGTCTTTAAATCCATTCCTGGCCAATTCCATACTCCAGGAAACAAAAGTACCTTGATCCAATTGTAAGGTTCCAAAAAAAGATAAAGAGAGTCTTAAAAAGAGAGCGAACGAAAGGATTATAAGAATGTTTTTGTGTTTACTAAAGAATTTCATAAATTTTTATTCCATTTTTGTCGTAGACTTTATCAAGATCCTTATTCTTGTCCAATAAACTTTCTGCGTTTGGAAATTGGGATCTTTCTTCGTTTCCCAAAAACACATACTTCGCCCCGTATTTTAGCTTTATTTGAGATACACTGCCAGATTCATAAACTTTTGTTACGTCGTTAACTCTTGAAAAGACATTGTCCTGACCTAAATCAAATCCGTGCGAGTACGGCCAATTGATATACGAAATAATACGAAGACGTCCCCCTATATCAGTTGGGGAAGAATGTACCGAAGGAACAGTTACAAAAACTGTCTTTTGTGGAGTATTGGACCTAACCCACATTCCGGATTCGTAATCCGGGTATGAATACCCACTGCTTTTGTTTAAATATGAATGAGCCATCAAATTAAATGAGGTGATTGAAGATGAAAATATTAAAATTACAAAAATAATAACTGACATCCTTTTGTGCTTGGAGCTTGCAAAATAAATGCCCAAAAGAACACAAATTAACGGGATCAAATAATAATAAAACTTAAGCATGTCGAATTCATATAATGTAAATTTCATGATAAGAGGTATCGTTAGCAATAAAAGAGATAGTAAGGCAATAGAAAGTGTATATATGTTCTTTCTGGTGGTCTTTAAGAAAAGACTAAATATGTAGATTATAAAACCGATACCAAGATTGCCAATCAAAAACCGTATATACCAACTAACTTCGTGAGTTTGCCAAGGTCCCCAAGAAAAACTATCAAAAAAGATCTGAAACATGGATCTAGTTCCGGCCTTAGCGGTTATGATAAATATTCCAATTATAAGTGAGGGCAGAAAGAAAACCAAAAAATTTTCCAAAACCTGGCGAATCCGTACTTCTTTAAAAAATAATTTTAATAGATGCAATATCCCAAAGAACATCCAAGCAATTAAAAAGCCGAACATCTGGAACCTAAGGAGTGCTCCTGTAATTACTCCGGCAACAACAAGCTTCTTTCGGTCAATGTTAATGTCCACTAGCAATAATATAATCAAAGTTACCAGGGGGAGTCCTGCCATCATTGGCCTATTTTGTAAAAAATAGTCAGACATGGGCACCATCTGTAAATAATCAAAATTAAAGTTGAAGGGATTACTGGTAACCATGGATATGTAGTTTCCTTTTTGCTCAAGAATAGTTTTAAAGAAATCAACAAAACCAAGGTTGCCATAAAAGACTGAACCGATTGCAGAAATAAGTGAAAAGATCTTCTTTTTAGTTAATTGATAAGTTAATGCGAAAACTGAAAAATAAAAAGTCATTGCCCAAAAAGGATTTAGTATTGTTAAAACCTCCGGGAAAAAATTACCGAATAGCGTATTTACAACCGCAGCATGGAAATCCGAAAAATAGTAGTAACTCAAATTCTGGCCGGAAAAATAAGGCGCCTGTGGCGGAAAATTACCTTGCGTAATACTTTCTACTATTGAAAGATGCATCGCGGTATCCTGCCAGTTTGGACCGCTCATTACAAAATAGTTGTTATGGAGATTGAAAATTGCCGGGCGCAAGACAATAAAATAAACAGTGTAAATTATCAATCCGATTATAATGATCGGCAGAGTTTTTTTTAGTTCCCCGTACTTAACGGGTTTTCTCTTAAGAACTAGATAAAAAAATCCTACAATCAAAAACAAAAAACACACCAAAAGAGTAAATCTGCTCAGTCCAAAAATTAAACCCACTAAAAAGGCTAAAAAGGTTGAGGTCACCGCACTACCAGCAAGATAAAGGGGAATTTTTTTCCAAAGCGGAAGATGAGGTAAAAAAAACTCAGTGGCCAGATATCCAGGAATGAAGGTGGTGAAGAGTATGCCGATTAAGAGATATGTATAATTAATCATGCTTCAAAAACTAAAGTTGCAAATTCCTTGGCCATTGATTTTACTGCTCTTTAGCCTTGCCACCTTCTTGGTATACCTGGCAACGTCAGGTGGAACAACCCCTTATGATTATTTTACCAGGCTTGGGGCAGCATTTTTGCAGGGAAAATACTACCTAACTTCCAATCCTCCTTGGCTAAATGAGCTTATACCAATCGGTGTGGGTAAATTCGCCGTGGTTTACCCCCCGTCACCAGCAATTTTATCAATTCCCTTCATCATAGCCTTCGGACAAAATTTTCAACAACAAATTCTGGCTCATATTATGGGAGCGCTGGGTGCGTTTGTCTGGGGACTTATTGCATACCAGAGATCAGGAAAGAAAATTGTTTCTCTGTGGGTATTTCTTCTGGTGGCATTTGGAAATATTGTCTGGTTTTTAGCAGCAACAGGTTCTGTGTGGTATTTAGGACAAGTTTCTGCATTCCTTTTTTTGTCGTTAACTATTTACGAATCTTTAAATAAAAGGAGGTGGGGGTTGGTCGCTTTATATTTTGGGTTGGCTATCCTGTCAAGGCTTCAGGTGGTTATGGCTTTACCAATAATTCTCTACCTTAATAAAAATTATATAAAAATATTGGCCGGGCTGACTGTTTTTGGGATCGCTTTTGCATTCTACAATTATCTGAGGTTTGGAAATGTTTTTGAAACCGGATACGGCCTTATCCCCGGAGTATTAGATGAACCTTGGTATCAAAAAGGGATTTTCGATCTTTCATATATCGGATCTAACCTTAAGGCTATGTTTTTATCCGTTCCTATTATCAAAAACACATTTCCTTATATAACACCCTCCTGGGGAGGTCTTTCAATATTCATAACAAGCCCCGTGTTTATTTATTCGCTCTTTGCTTCATCAAAGTCCAGGGAAAACATGCTCACCTGGCTGTCGGTTTTCCTGATTACACTTGTTGTTCTAATTCACGGCGGAACAGGTTTTACTCAATTCGGTTATCGCTACGCAGTAGATTTTTACCCTTTACTACTTCTGCTAATCATAAATGCAATTGACTCAAAAAAACTTTCTTGGCACCACTGGCTACTTTTGCTAGTTTCCATTCTGGTTAATTTGTGGGGGGTGGTTTTTATTAATAAATTCGGGTGGGTGGGTTTTTAATCTTATAAAGGAGAGCTGGCATTTCTATTTTCGAAGGCAGAGTTAAACCATTTCTGAATTTCTTCCCATTTTCCATTGCCCGCCTTGGGGATTAATACATACAAATTATCGTAAATTGGACTTGTGGGGGGGTGCTCTAAAAGAGCCTCGGGGAGAATGTTCTGGTGTATATCGCCACTACTATCATAGGCAAGGCGGGCCAAATCCCCTGCGGTGGGTAACTCCACATCCGTCTCAACATACTTTTCAATAATCAGGAAGATTTTTGAAATTGCACTGGGTGAAAATAAAACTTTTGCGGACATAATTTTATCTTTTATTGCCTTAATCACTTTTTGCTGGCGCGCCTCCCTCGCAATATCAGTACCCTCATCGCCTTCGGCGTGGCGTGAGCGAACAAACTTTAACGCAGTTTGGCCGTCCATTTTTTGAACCCCTGCCTCAAAACTAATTACCTCGTAACGACATGCATAAGTTTCTCGCGCAAGGGAGTCATCCTCATCGCCTTTACATGTGTCATTTTCTTTACCTTCAATTGGGTATAAATTATCCGTAAAACCATTTTCAACGTTTACCTCTATTCCTCCGATTGAGTCGACAATATCTTTAAAGGCAGAAAAATCAACGACAACACCATATTGGATTTCCTGTCCGGAAACTTCTCCTGCAACCTTTTTTGCAAAAGAGATTCCACCCCCCGTTTCTTCAACTGTATAGTAACTTGTCCCTTCCTTACCCCAATAGTAAGCAGAATTTATCTTTGCCCTTAAGTCCGGAATCCAAAGGTCCCTGGGAATTGAAACTGTGGATATTCCTGATTTCTCGAACGGGATAGATACAATAAACATGGTGTCGGTCAGGTCTGCCCCCTCATGAATTCCGCCAGACTTTCCCATTACTAATATATTCACCGCCCCCGATTTAGAAGTGATCTGGTCAGTAGACGGGACTACAAAGTTGTAAAAGGCCTTTGCTACTAATGGATATTTATAAAATAAGATACCCACGCTCAAGATAATTAGTATTAAAACTCCTAAAAAGACAAAGAGAATTATTTTCCAAAAAGATGCCTTTGTTTTATCAATTTCTTTTTCCGGTCGCTCTTTAATTTGTGTGAAAGAAACTCCCTCGGAATTTCTCGCATCACGTTCCCGTGACCGGGAATGTGTTGTAGAATGATCAAGCATGTTAGACACTACTAGTATAGCTGGTTTAAACCAACAACAAAAAGAGGCGGTTACATATAACGGTGGGCCGCTTATGGTATTAGCAGGGGCAGGCTCCGGAAAAACTAAAGTTCTAACTCACCGTGTAGCATATTTCATTTCCAAGGGTTTAATAAAACCTGAAAACGCTTTACTTTTGACCTTTACCAACAAAGCGGCAAACGAAATGAAGGAGAGAATCTTTAAACTGACCGAAGGAAACTCACCAACCACTGGAACTTTTCACTCCTTTTGCGCAAAAATTTTAAGAATTGACGGGGAACATATCGGCATACCTAAAAATTTCATAATTTACGATGACAGCGACCAAAAAGAAGAGGTCAAGGAAATAATGGAGAGACTAAACATCTCAACTGACCAATACAATCCGGCTTCTATTTTAAACGGTATTGGCGAGGCAAAAAACCAGATGTTAAGCCCCGCCGAATATATAAATTTTGTCAGAGGTGAATGGCAGGAGGTAGCAGCGAAGGTCTATATTGAGTACGAAAGGGCATTAAAGGAAATTGGGGCACTTGATTTTGATGATCTACTCATAAAAACCGTCACACTTTTCAAAGAGATTCCGGAGGTTTTACAAAAATGGCAAAATAGGTTAACTCACATTTTTGTAGATGAATGGCAGGACACTAACAAAATTCAGTATGCGTTGACAAAGCTTTTAGTAGGTAAGGGAAATAACATCACCGCTGTCGGTGACGCATCCCAATCTATTTACTCCTGGCGCGGAGCAGATTACCGAAACATTAACAATTTAACGCGTGACTACCCTAATGTTAAGGTGGTCAATCTCGAACAGAATTACCGCTCTACACAAAATATTTTGGACGCTGCCAACTTGGTAATATCGAAAAATACGGGGCATCCGATTCTTAAACTTTGGACTGAAAAAGAAAAAGGTTCAAGGATAAAACTTTATACCGCCAGAAATGGTTTTGATGAAGCAGATTTTGTAGTAAGCACAATAAATGAGTTAATGCTTAACTCGGTAAAATACTCCGATATCGCTATTTTATATAGAACCAATGCCCAGTCTCGTGTTTTGGAAGAAGCCTTTCTTCACGCCGGAATTCCATATGTTCTGGTTGGTGGTGTCAAATTCTACGACCGTAAAGAAATTAAGGATGTATTGGGTTTTATAAGATACATTGTTAATTCAAAAGATACCGTTTCTAAAAAAAGAATTGAAAAAATAGGTAAAAGAAGATTTGAAAAACTAGAAAATTTTAGAACAGAAAACCCCGATTTGGAAGGTCTAACAACTCTGGATATCTTGGATGTCGTCATCCAAAAAACTGATTATCTTGCGCTTTTTCAAAAGGAAACTGAAGAGAACTTAACGCGTCTTGAAAATTTGAAGGAACTTCGAAGTGTGGCAACGGAATTTCCGGATATCAATGAATTTCTTGAAAACGTTGCCTTGGTTGAGGCATCGCAGGATTCAAACAAGCGCGTAATTCCCAATTCTCAGTTAAAAGACTGCGTTACTTTGATGACTTTACACGCAGCTAAAGGATTGGAATTCCCAATAGTTTTTATAGTCGGGATGGAAGAGGGGCTTTTTCCACACAGCAGATCGTTGATGGATTCCGGTCAAATGGAGGAGGAAAGACGTCTTGCCTATGTTGGAATTACCCGCGCAAAAGATCAGCTCTTTTTGACCTATGCAAACTCCCGCCTCTATTTCGGTGAAAGAATCAGTAACCCACCTTCACGATTCATTACAGACATCCCGGAAAATTTACTTGAGGGGGTTGGGGAAAACATAAATCCGGTGGATAATTTTAAACTTGATTCGGTTGATGATATTAAGGGAACATTTGATGATATCATTGAAAAGTACCTGGGACACGAAAATGAATGATCTAGATAAGTTCGCTACACACCCCCTACAAACAAGTTTTTGGGGGAAGTTCAGAAAAGCCTGGGGGAACGAAGTTCTGGAAACCAGGTGGGGAATTCTTACCGTTCACAGGCTCCCCCTCACTTCCTACAAATTAGCCATCTTTGAAAAAGGTCCGACCCCAACTCAAGAAATGTTGGCGGATCTTAGAAAGATTGCCAAAGAAAACAATATCGTTTTTGTTAAACTCGAGCCCAACTGCTTAAAATCAGAAAATTTAATCAATTTAGTAGAATCCAACGGTTCCGTCCCAGGTAAAAGATTCTTTACCCCCACCACATTCTGGATTGATTTAACAAAATCCGAAGAAGAGCTTCTCAAAAGTTTTTCAAGTAAAACCCGCTACAATATCCGGCTTGCTCAAAGAAAAGAGGTTGTCGTAAAAGAAGATAATTCCGATAAAGCCTTTAACAGATACCTGGAATTAACCAGGGAAACTACCCTTAGACAAGCATTTTTTGCCCACAGTGAAAGATACCATAAGCTTATGTGGAAGATATTAAGAGAGGCAAATATTGCCCATCTTTTAACTGCTACCTACCAAGGGGAAATCATTACAACCTGGGTTCTTTTTAAATGGCATGATTTTTTATATTACCCATACGGCGCATCAACTGAAAAATACAAAGAGGTAATGGCAAATAATCTAATGATGTGGGAGGCAATAAAATTTGGGAGAAATTTGGGATTAAAGACGTTTGACCTTTGGGGTAGGGAGGAGGGTAAGGGATTCACTAAATTTAAGGAAGGTTACAATCCAAAGGTTATAGAATTTTTGGGAACTTGGGACTTGGTGGTCAATAAACCTATTTATCAAATATACACATTCGCTGAAAAATTACGCTGGAAGATTCTTAAAACCTCAGCAAAACTTGGGCTTTCAAGGAATAGATTTTAACAATGGTTGATATCCGCCAAACCCTGTCTTACGCGAAATACTTAAGAAGCCTTGGTTGGGTAGTTGAAAGAACCGGAGAAATAAGCTATTTCATAAAAAAGTTTCCGCTCCTGGGTTCTTTGTTAAAAATCCAAAGACCGGACGAAATCAGAATGGATACGATAAGTAAATTATGCCGAAAACATGGTGTTTTTCAAATAATTATCGAGCCAAAAAACGACTTGGATGCTAAATATTTAATATCCTCCGGCTTCAAACTGGCTAAAGATACCTACCTACCGTCAAAAACACTTCTAATTGACTTGACCGAGTCTAAAGAAGACATCCTCAAAAAGTTTAAAAAAGACGCGAGACAGGCAATTCGAAAGGGAAGTGGTCTAAATATTAAAGAATATTCGACCCCCGACGAAATCAGAATATTTCGGGAGGGATGGAAAAAATCCGTTAAATTAAACAGATTTGTACCACCAACTGAACAGCTTATAAAATTAAAAAAAAGTTTTCCACAATCGTATTCTCTATTCCTTGCGTCGCACAATATTGTTGGCAGAATTATAGGAGGAGTGATTTTCACGACTTCTTCACACGAAAGATCAAACTATATCACTTATTATTGGCAAGCATTCACAAATAACGAGGGTCGCACTACCCTCTCCCAATACTCTCTCCTCTGGCAAGGAATACTATGGGCTAAAAAGAATGGTTACAAGATTTTTGACTTCGAGGGAATTTATGATCCCCGCTTTCCTAATAGAAGCTGGAAAGGTTTTACCCACTTCAAACACTCCTTCGGGGGCAATGAGGTTGAATATCCCGGATGTTATACCAAGCTTAGGCTTCCAAGATGAATTATATTTGCTTATTGATGCCTATTTGTCAGACTTACAGAATAGGGAGAATTCGCAACCGGTTTGACAAAACATGTGGTTACTACATTTGAAGTCACTCTTTTCTATCTCTTCGCGGACTTTAGATATTTCAGCCACAGCACTTTCCAACTGTTTCATACTGCGCACGGTTGATAGTTTTTGCTGTTGATCAAGATAGTATAACGATAACCTAATTTTTTCAGGAATCTTAAAAAAAGGTTCCGTCGGAATTTTATTTGCAGCTAATGCATAAAAAGAAAGCTGTAAATTTTTATCAACATCTTTTTGGGTCGGAATCGTCGCTCCGGTTTTGTAATCGATAATCTCTATTTCCCCACCTCCCAAATCATCTACCCTATCAAACCTTCCACCAATCCTCAGATTATTTCCCAAGGGAATTGTGAATTGCTGTTCCAATAAAACTACTTTGGTTTTTGCGTTAAACTCTTGTTTTAAAAATCCTGACAAATATATTTTGCCTTTTTCGAAAAAACCCCTTTCATGAGACTTGCTTTTATACCCTTCTTTTATCCAATTTTTTTCCAACAGATCGTAAAGTAATTTATCGGACGGTTTGACTCCTCCTGAAACCTCTTCAAAAAAGTTTTTAAGTGTCGCGTGCATTGCTGTTCCAAAACTAGCCGAGGCTGATGAAGGGGTTGGAACTTTCAAAATATATTTTAATTTGTAATGCAAAGGACAAGTCTTAAAAGTTTCGATTTGTGAATAAGAAAGGTAATCAATGTGTAACGGGCTGTCCTGATTTGGAGTATCTTTACCCGATTTTGCTTTAATCCCGTAATCCAGAAAAGACAATTGATTTACTTTGTTTTCTTTTTTTTCGGCGCTGACAGCTTTATCTCCTAACGCTTCAAAAATAAACGGGGAGAGTTTTTTCTCACGTTTCCCCTCTCCATAATAATCTGCCGCCGTAAAATAAAGCCTTTCTTTTGCCCTCGTCATCCCCACATAAAAAAGCCGGCGTTCTTCTTCTAAATGATAGTCCCCTACAGGTAAAACTTCTTTAATTAGATCGTCGCTTATCGGTATCTGTTCCCTTCTTTCATTTGTGGGAAATCTTTGAGATACAAGATTTATCAAAAACACCACCGGGAATTCCAAACCCTTAGCAGAGTGTACAGTCAAAATATTTACTGCGTTGATTTCTGTCCAATCTTCGTTTGCTGCTAAAGGACTTTCTCCAAGCTCCATTGAAAGATCTAACCAACCGGCAATCGCAGGAACTGTTGCGTCTTCATTATCAACCTCATAGGTTTTTAGCTTGTCAAAAAATTTCGATATATTTTTGGCTTTTGCCTCAGCATCTACAGAAGTGGGCAGTAAAAGCTTTTGTATAAGCCCTGTGTCTTCCAGGTAGTAATAAAGAATTTGGCCAGCCGTTTCTTTTCTAATAAGCCCCAAGTGCTTTTTGATTATTCCCAAAAGCTTATCGATCTTCTTTTTGGTTTCATCACTTACCAGAATCTCATCTATTTTTTCTGAAGCTTCGAATAAACTCAAATTAAACTTTTTTGCGTAGTTGCCAATTGCAGCAATATCACGGGGTTTAATATCAAAATGCTCATTCGAAACAACTCTATAAAAAGCCACCGAATCTTCAAAATCATAAAGAACTTTTAAATAAGATATCAGGTCAATTATTTCCGGTTGTTTAAAAAGCCTACCCGGGCCCAAAAATTGATACGGGATTCCGTGACGAGAAAGCGCCCTCATGACCGGTTCTGAATGATTATTTGCCCGAACTAAAATACCAAAATCGCTCCATTTATATTTTTCCTCACTACCGAGTTTTTCTATTTCTTTTGCTATCAGATCAGCTTCGTTCTCTACCCTATCTGCATGTATGAAACGGATTTCGCTTCCGTCCTTGGCAACTTGAGATCTTAATCTTTTATCTATTTTTTCAACCACCTCTAACCTGTCTGGGTCATTATATCTGATGAGTTCATGGCTCCTGTCTAATATTTCTTGTGTGCTTCTATAATTTTTGGTTAAAACAATAACTTTTGCCTTTTTGTAAATTTGCCTGAATTGGATAATATTACTAACCGCGGCTCCCCTAAACCTATATATACTTTGATCATCATCCCCCACCACAGTCACGTTGCCATTTTTTCCAGAAAGAAGTTTTACCAATTCGTTCTGTGCATAATTGGTATCCTGAAATTCATCAACCAAAACGTACTTAAATTGGTTTTGATATTTAGAAAGAATATTTGGCCTGTCTCTGAATAGTTTCAGTGTCTTTGCAATTAAATCTCCAAAGTCCATCAGTCCTTCTTTGGTTTTTAATTCATCATACTGTTTGTAGGCAATCGCTAATTCTTTGAATTTATCATTATCAAGTATCTGCTCCCCGGTCTTGGCAGAATCTAATTTTTGAGATTTTAATTTTATCCAGGTCAGATACTCACTTGGATTTACATCTTCATCCTGAAGCCTACTAAAATGTTGCAACATTCCGCTCAAGAATTTTGTGGGATTTCCCAGCGGTCTGAAATAGCTTAGATCTAAACTAAAAAGATTTTTTCTCAATAGTTGAATTGAGTCAGCTTCTGTCAATAATTTGTATCTTGGATCTAACCCTATATGAAGTGCCTCCTGTCTTAAGATCTTTTCGCAAAAGGAATGGAATGTCATTACCCACATTTGCGTATAACCATAAGGAAGACCGATATCGATTCTTTCCTCCATTTCCCGCGCGGCTTTCTCCGTAAATGTAAGGGCTAAAATTTCAGAGGGTTTTGCGTGTTTTCCAAGAATTAAATATTTAATTCTTTCGGTTACAACTGTTGTTTTTCCGGTTCCTGCACCGGCAATAATAAGAAGTGGTCCTTTGCCGAATTTTATCGCTTCAATTTGTTCTTTATTAAGTTTTAAGTTTTGGAAATCCCTTGCCATTATTCATCAATCTCCTTTGTTCCGTCCTTTATACTACTTCCAAGCCTCCCGGTCGAGGAGATTTTCTGTCCCAGGCTTCCAAAATTCGTAAAAACATTGCTCATGGTATTGTAGGCATTATTTAAATGTCTTTGAAGAACAGAGAGCGCATCATTTGTTTTCTCGTAGTCTTTTTGAATCGCACGCAGAGATGAAAGGATTTCTTTGGCATGGCTTTCAATCTTTTGCCCCTCAAAACTCATTAATATCGCCCGGAGATATGCATAAAAAGTTGTTGGAGAAACCGGCAAAACCCTTTTACCCTGTGAGTAATCAAATAAAGTTTGGTTATTCGCCACTTCGTAATAGACACCTTCTGATGGAATATACATAAGTGCATAATCAATAGTTCCTTCCTCAGTCAAAATATATTTCTTACTTATGGAGTCTATGTGGTTTTTAACATCTTTGACAAAGTCGCGTTCAAAAATTTTCTTTTCTGCATCCGTCCCGCTATTAGTCATTTTTCTAAAATTCTCCATTGGGAATTTAGAATCAACCGGAATAATTCCGCCCGATGTCTTAATTGCGGCATCTACTTTTTCACCGCTTTTAAATGTGTATTGCAAATTAAACGACTCTTTTGGTAAAAACTGTCCAAGCATTTCTTTTAAAACCTGCTCACCTATGTTGCCTCGGACCTTGGGGCTTCTCAAAAAGTCCTGCAAATCTTTCATTCCGCGTCCGATTTCAGAAAACTCTCCAATATTTTTCTGAACTTGGGATATAACCCGGGCAGCATTATCAAGCCTTTCGTTCATTGCGCGTGTATTTTCCTGAAGAGATGATAAAAGAACTTGTCTATCTTCCTTACTTCCTGTTTGCAGCATTCTAATTATCTCCAAAAGATCATCTGAGGGTTTTTGTGAGTTTTTAATGTCTGTTAATTTCCTGTTAATAAATATCGCTACTACAAGTAGTGCCGCTAATACTATAATGAGTGTAACAAGCGCATCCATGAGTCAATTCTACACTGAAATGGCAAACTTTTATAAATGAGAAAAAACAAAAGAAAAGAACAAGTCCTTAAACGTAAAAATTTCCTTCCTACCCTACTTTTAACCGTTCTCTTTTGGGTACTTCTGGGTTTACTCGTTTACTTTGTTGACCCTAAAACTTTTGCCGCTACTCCGCTCTTTTTTGTAATACTTTTTGTTACTTTTCTATTTACTTTTTCCCTCCTTTTTGCCAATTCAAGACGGGGTCTTATATCCTCAATATCGCTCACTTTATTTTCAATACTCTTGTTTTTGGGTGTAGGTAATTTATTAAACTTGGCTTTAATACTTGCAATCGGTACCTGTACCGAGATATATTTCAGTCTTAGATGAACCCATCACTTAAAAAACAACTTCTCAAGACTTTCATCCAAATGCTGGCTGATCTTGAAAACAAAAAGGAAATTGAGAGCTTCATGGTTGATTTTTTCGATGAACAGGAAATTGAAAAATATATAAAAAGGATTGCTACCAGTTATTGGCTTAAAAAAGGCAGAGATGAAGAAAACATTAAAAGAAACCTAATGGCTACCTCAGAAGAAATAACTGAAGCCAGAAAATCACTTAGTAAGGCGGGTATCAAGCTCGCTATTAAAAAAATGGAGGCTGAAGAGTGGGCAAATGTTTGGGCTGAAAAGATTAAAGGGATTGCTAAAAAGTAATCCTCCAAACCCCGCATACTGGCTTCGCAGACCCTCAAGCTGTAAAATACGGATATGAACGGGAAATACTACCTGACCACTACACTGCCATACGTAAATGCCGAGCCTCATATTGGCTTTGCTTTGGAAATTGTTCAGGCAGACGCTTTGGCTCGGTTTCATAAGCTTTTGGGCGAAGAGGTTATTTTTAACTTCGGGACGGATGAACATGGCCAGAAAATCTATCAAAAAGCCCTCGATGAAAACCGTGACCCCCAGGAATATAGCGACGAGTATGCAGCTAAATTTGACGCCTTGAAGCATGCTTTGAATTTAAGTTATAACCGCTTTATCAGAACCACCGACCAGCACCACATCAAGGCCGCCCAGGAATTTTGGAAATTATGCGACAAAAATGGTGATATTTACAAAAAACTTTATAAAACCAAATACTGCGTCGGCTGTGAACTGGAAAAAACAGACTCGGAACTCGTTGATGGGCATTGCCCTCTCCACCCCAACCGTGATCTTGAAATAATCGAAGAGGAGAATTATTTCTTCAGGTTTTCAAAATATCAAAAACCGCTTCTGGATTTCTACGAAAAAAATCCGCATTTTGTCGTTCCTCAAGGCAAATTTAAAGAAATTAAAACTTTTGTCAAAGAAGGCTTACAGGATTTCTCCATTTCCCGTCTTAAATCCAAGATGCCCTGGGGAATTCCTGTTCCGGAAGATCCGGATCAAGTGATGTATGTTTGGTTTGACGCTCTTATCAATTACATTTCCACCCTCGGTTGGCCGGAAAACCAAGAAAATTTCAAAAATTTCTGGCCGGGACATCAAGTAGCCGGAAAGGATAACCTAAGACAGCAAACTGCTATTTGGCAGGCTATGCTTGCATCCGCCGGGCTTCCATTTTCCAAACAGGTTTTTATTCATGGATTTATTACGGTTAACGGACAAAAAATAAGCAAAAGTCTGGGGAACACAATTAACCCAATCGAGGTTGCCCAAAAGTACGGAACAGATGCTCTCCGCTACTATCTTTTGGCTAAAATAAATCCTACTGAAGATTCTGATTTTACTTTTGAAAAATTTGAGGAGGTTTATAACGGCGAGCTTGCCAATGGCTTGGGGAATCTTGTTTCCAGAATTGCCAAACTTTGCGAAAGAGAGGGCCTGGGAGGTTTTGAAAGTTACACCACGACATCTTTTGATGTAATTGAGCCTAATCTGCAAAACTATCAATTTGATACCGCAATGTTTAATCTCTGGTCCCAAATTAAAACTATCGATGGGCTGATAAACAAAGACGAACCATGGAAAATTACCAATAAAAACGAACTAAAGGAAAAATTAGATATTTACGTAGCAAAGTTACTCGACCTTGTTCACAATCTAAAGCCTTTTCTACCCGAGACAGCCGAAAAAATTGAAAACCAGTTTAAGGGACCGAAAATAGTATCCGGCAGTCCTTTGTTCCCCCGCCTAAGTTAACAATGCGAAATTTCATTGAAAAACACGATAAACAAATACAGCGCCTTTTGGAAATTCTCCCCGGGTTTGTATCTTGGAATCTAATTCTTTTCCCATATTGGGGAATTTTTGTGATGCCAAATGTTGTAGCTTTCTATGTTCTCGCTTTTATCATCTACTGGTTTTATCAGTCATTTCAGATCGCAGTTAATGCTATCGTTTCTAATACTAGAATACAGGCGGCAAAAATTTACGACTGGATGGGCGACGTAAAGGGTTTCCCAGACTGGAAAAAAGTAAAACACGTTGTCATCATTCCCACCTATAAAGAACCTCTTCACATTCTTGAAAGGACGCTCGACTCACTTGCAAAACAGGAACTTCCAACCAGTCAGATTATCCCAGTTCTTGCAATGGAGGAAAAAGAACCGGCTGCCGATCGTGACGCGAAGTGGAAAAGCCTCGAGAAAAGATACAAAAATGTTTTTGGACATTTTTTCAGAACCGTACACAAATTGGAACAGGGTGAGGTTGTCGGCAAGGCTTCAAATGAAAAATATGCAGCCGTCTGGATGAAGAAAAATTACATCGATGCCAATAAACTTAACATTGACTACTTTACGGTGACATCCTGCGATGCTGACCATAAATTTCATTCTAAGCATTTCGCCTGTCTGACCTATAAATTTTTGGACGACCCTAACCGCTATAAAATGTTTTGGCAACCGTCGGTGATGTTTTACAACAACATCTGGGAAATTCCTGCCATATCGCGTGTTTCCAACACTTTAATGTCTATCAACAACCTCTCCCAGCTTGTCCGTAAAGATAAATTAATTAATACCCAAAATTACGCCCTCTCTTTTAAACTACTTGACTCGGTCGGATACTGGGATGCGGACAAAATCCCCGAGGACTGGGGAATATTTTTTAAGGCTTTTTATAAAAGCGGTGGTGGAGTGGAAGTTGAGCCGATTTACCTTCCCCTATTCGCTGACGCGGCCCAATCAGAATCGTTTTGGAAAACTATTAAAAACCAATATCAGCAGCTTCAAAGATGGGCTTGGGGGGTAAGCGATGACCCTTGGATCATTAAAAGTTATTTCCTGACCAGAAACGTTCCTTTTTGGGACAAGACAATGAGATTGATTCAGGTTCTCTGGTCGCATTTTCTATGGCCAGTTAACTGGTTTATCATTTCTGTCGGTCTGACCATTCCCACACTTCTTAACCCTGCATTCGGAAGGACAGCACTTGGTTACACAATACCCAAACTCTCGTCTTTGATACTGACTTTAGCACTTGTATTTTTAATGATCATGGTAATTATCGATAATATTCAAAAACCACCAAGGCCAAAAAATGTGTCCCTTATAAGAAAAATACTTACTCCATTTGAATTTATATTAATGCCGATCGCCGGTTTTATCTTTACCGCCTTACCGGGTCTTGATGCTCACACAAGACTGATGCTGGGAAAATACATAGAGTATAAAGTCACTGAAAAAGTATAATTTATGACTTTTTTCTATATGGACTTAGTTTGCTTTGTTACTCAAAAACACTTTTTCGTAAGTCGCAAACTGTGCCATAGAGTATAAAGTCACTGAAAAGGTCTAATTATTTTTGTAGTATTCGATCGTTTTTTTGAGGCCCTCTTCCAATTTTGTTTTGGGTTCCCAATTAAGTACTGTATTTGCTTTTGTTATGTCAGGCTTTCTCCTCATGGGATCGTTCTCTCTAAATTCACCGCTATAAAGAATTTCCGATTCACCCCCGGCAATCCTTGCTACCAATTCCGCCAGATCTTTAATAGTGAACTCGTCCGGGTTTCCCAAATTGAATACTTCCCCGGAAGTCCCTTCCGTAAACATTGCTTTGATAAGTCCATCGACCAAATCGTCAACATAGCAAAAAGATCTGGTTTGGCTACCGTCTCCATCAATTTTAAAAGGAGTGCCGTTTAGTGCATCCATAATAAAATTGGAAATTACTCTTCCGTCATCTTTTTTCATCCTTGGGCCGTAAGTATTAAATATTCTGACTATTCTTGCATCAATATCGTGTTTTCGTATATAAACATATGTAGCAGTTTCTGCAAATCTTTTACTTTCATCGTAACAGGACCTGGGTCCAAAAGTATTTACGTTTCCAAAATAAGTCTCCTTTTGAGGATGTTCCAGAGGGTCTCCGTAAATTTCCGATGTTGATGCTATTAGAAGCTTTGACCCTGTTTCCTTCGCAAGTTTTAGTATATTTAAAGTACCCATAGAATTGGCAAGAAGTGTTTCTTCTGGATAATTTTGATAATCAATTGGTGACGCTGGAGAAGCAAGATGAAAAACAAAGTCAAACGACCGACTTGATAGATTTAAGGGCTTGGCAACATCCGCTTCCACAAAAACAAAGTTGGGCTTACCCAGCAGGTGTTCGATGTTATTTTTCGAACTGGTCAGAAAATTATCCAGACAGGTAACCTTATAACCAAGGTCCATTAATTTTTCGCAAAGATGACTACCAATAAAGCCTGCACCACCGGTTACTAATACATTTTGCATATACGGAAATTATACCTTAAACTGTATATGTTATGAAGGCATTCTGGCTAAAGCTTCACAAGATCGGAGACTTTCTCCACCTTCCGGATATCCCAACCTGGCTTCTTGTAATTCTATCTTTAGTGTTCATTCTAAGAGTCCCCTCCTTTTTTGAGCCCTACTATTACGGGGACGAGATGATTTATATGACACTGGGCCAAGGGGTAAACCAGGGAATGACACTTTACCAGGACGTTCACGATAACAAGCCTCCCCTTCTTTATTTGACCGCTGCTTTAAGCGGAAACTTATTCTGGTTCAAGGTTATTTTGACTTTCTGGAGTTTGATAACTATTTTCCTATTCTATAAATTAACTAAGGTAATTTTAAATGGTAATGAAAAGGCCCAAAAACTTTCCACGTTAATTTTTGCACTTTTAACCACCCTTCCTCTTCTTGAAGGTTTAACGATTAATTCCGAGCTATTTATGATTTTCTTTACCATAACAGCATTCTTGATTCTTTTAAAAGGAGGTCCGACACCGGGAAAGGTTTATCTTTCCGGGGTTCTTTTGGGATTGGGGGCACTTTTCAAAATACCCGCGGCTTTTGATGCGCCAATTATCGTTCTCTATTGGATTATTACCGACGGATTTAAAAATTGGAGAAATATTCTCAAAAACACTTTCATACTCGGTCTGGGTTTTGTCTCCCCAATAATCATAACTATGGTTTGGTACTTTTTTAAAGGAGCGCTTCCGGAATACATTAAGGCTGCTTTCATGCAAAACGTCGGGTATTTGAGCAGCTTTAGACCCGGGGATGTCCAAAAATCATTCATCGTCAGAAATGCTCCCCTACTAATTCGTGGACTCGTGGTTTTAATAGGTTCTTCTGTTCTTTTTATATTTAGGCGTAAACTTTCAAAGAACTTTGTACTTTTAACCTTGTGGATTTTATTAACTCTATTTGCAATCACGCTCTCGGAACGACCTTACCCACATTATTTGATTCAGGCGGTTGCTCCGGTTTCAATACTTCTTTCCATACTCTTTGCCGAAAAAAGTATCGAGCAATCTTTGGCGGTTTTTCCGCTGGCGTTATTTTTATTCGTACCTGTTTATTATAAATTCTGGGTTTATCCAACAACTTCATACTATGCCCAATTTATAAATTTTGTTACACAAAAAACAACTAAGGAAGAATATTTTGATGGGTTTTCCAGCACAACAAACAGGAATTACAAAATCGCTGAGTTTTTATCTAAATCAAGCAATCAGAAAGACCGTGTTTTTATGTGGAGTCCTGACTCCGCAGCGGTATATGCGCTTTCAAAACGTTTACCCCCAATTAAGTATGTAGCGGATTATCATATAAACGATTATTCGAGTAAGGAAATCGAAGCTAAAAATATTGCGTCCACCCTTCCCAAATTTATAATTCTAAGCAGTTCTTATCCTTTTCCGGAACTTGGCCAGCTTCTTAAAAGTAGCTATCTACTGGTTAACCAGATAGAGGATGCCAATATCTATTCCCGAATCGATTTTGCTCCCACAAAATAGATATCGTACAATATAGAAAATATTTCAGAAAATCGTAGGCTCTCGATCGTTAGGACCAAGAACTGAATATAAATTTAATAACATGTGGTGGAAAAAAGTAGCATTTAGAAATTACTTCCTGGCTGCCTTCCTGTTGGCTATTTTTACCATTTTGATAGTTTTTGTAATCATGAATTTTTTACCCCCCCTCATTCCCCTTTTCTATGGGAAGCCAACAGGTTCCGAACAACTGACCCCAACTTGGTTTATTTTCGTAGTTCCGGGAGTGTCTATTTTAATCACCGCCGCTAATCTTTTCGTAAACATCTCCACCAAAGACGAGTTTATTAGAAAAATTGTTGCCGTTTCATCGCTGATTATTTCGATAATGGCAAGCACTACCGTGGCCAAAATTATTATGTTGGTTGGGTTTTTCTAATATGAACAATCTACGAAATATATTTTTACTTCCATGGATAATCTCGGCAACCATTGCGTTTCTGACAACACCCCTGGTTATTAAGTTTGCCAAGAAAATCGGAATTATTGATGACCCGGCCAAAAATAAACACCCAAAGGTAATTCATACCTATCCCGTTCCCCGGGGAGGAGGTATTCCTATCTTTATAGCCCTTCTTGCAGCCAGTCTTATATTTTTGCCTATAGATAAACACCTAATCGGAATATTGATAGGGGCAACTATTTTGGTGGTTTTGGGTGTGCTTGATGACAAATACAACATCAACCCTTATTTGAGACTCGCAATCGGTTTTGTTGCAGCAGCTGCACCCATTGCCGCGGGCATTGGAATATCATTCATTTCAAACCCCATGGGTGGAATTATAAATCTGAATCAGCCTCAAATAAGCTTCGAGTTATTTGGAGAAACACGTAGTATTTGGGTCGCTTCAGACATTTTTGCAATTCTTTGGATCACCTTCTTGATGAACATCGTCAATATGGGAGCAAAAGGAGTTGATGGACAATTAAGTGGAGTTACTGTCATTGCTGCTCTTTCAATAGCGTTTTTATCTTTAAGATTTTCTGCAGATATTACCCAATGGTCAGTAATAATTCTGGCCGCAATTACGGCGGGGGCGTATTTTGGTTTTTTGCCATGGCACATCTTCCCTCAAAAAATAATGCCGGGGTATAGTGGAAGCACGTTGGCCGGGTACTTATTGGCAGTTCTATCTATTCTTTCAACAACAAAGGTTGGCACATTGATTGTTGTTCTTGGAGTTCCCTTAATTGATACTGGCTACACGATCATTAGGCGCATTCTTAACCACAAGTCTCCCGTGTGGGGGGATCGTGGGCATCTACACCATAGACTACTTGATGCCGGACTAAGTAAGACTCAGGTTGCCATCTTTTATTGGACGGTAACGGCAATTCTGGGGTTTTTGGCACTTAATTTGAATACAACCAACAAGATCTATACAATGGTGGGTATAGCTATGTTTTTGGGCGGTTTAATATTATGGCTGACATACAAACCCAAAAAGACCAACAATCAAAAGGATCGTTAATCGCTGCAGCAATAAAAGTTGCCAGACCCATTCATTGGACAAAGAACTTTTCCGTTTTTGCAGCGATATTCCTGTCAGGGTATCTTTTCGACAAATTTTCCCTAAATAAAACTATTTGGGCGTTTATCGCCTTTTGTTTTATAACTTCGGCAACATATATCATTAACGATATTTTTGACAGGAACTCGGATCGGCTCCATCCTGTAAAAAGATTCAGGCCAATTGCTTCAGGATCGCTTCCCATACCTCTTGCTATTATTGAGGTTATAGCTCTGATATTTTGTGCTATTGTGGTCACTTCGGTCGGGAATTTAGATCCGATATTTTTGACATTAATCATGATTTATTTAGTGATTCAGTTTTTCTATAGCTTATGGTTAAAAAATATAGCAATCTTGGACATAATTATTATCGCTGCAGGATTTGTTCTAAGAGTTTATGCAGGAGCGTTTGTAATTAACGCCCATCTGTCAGTCTGGTTTCTCCTATGTGTGATCTCGGTTGCTCTTTTTCTGGCATCGGGAAAGAGAAGGGCCGAACTTAATGTTATTCAAAATGTTGATGGTCTGACCAGAAAAAGTCTGGGGTCCTACCACAAAGATTTGTTAAATTCCTATGTGACTATGTTTGGAAATGCTTCCTGGATGTCCTGGTCACTTTTTACATTTTTTGAAAGTCCGCGAACATCCACACCTTTCTGGTTGGTTCTGGCAGAACTATCAAATACAACAGCGATTGGTAAACTTCTGATGTTAACCATACCCGTAACCATTTTTGGAATCATGAGATACGAGTCGCTCATCTTCCAAGGAAAAAGTGAGACACCGGAGAGACTCCTCCTTACAGACAAAGCCTTAGTTATTGCCGTCGCTCTTTGGGTAATCCTTGTCTATTGGATTTTATACAGTGGAATTTCAGTAATCCAATAATCACCTTACTTCTGCACTCACAGTAGCATAGCTCCCCGAAATCCACCCAGCAATTCCCGAAGGCAAACCTGATTTTGACGCTTCGTATTGAATTTCAATCCAACCTGTTGACACATCTGTATCAAGATAAGGGAATGTCTCCCCCGGTTTTACCTGAGCAATCTCCTCACCGGCAGATCCGGGTTCTGAACGAACTCTCAAATATCCGGTTGGCGTATCTAAAATTGTTACAACATTCATCTTAATCTTTTGAGAATCACTATTGGATGGGTTTTCTTGAATGTTACCCTGTCCCAACTTGACGTAGAAGGTTAATCTATAGCCAACTAGCGTGTTTACAGTCATGGAAAAATCTGAATATTCGGGAGATTTTACAGTAACCGTATGCTTTGCGGGTGCTATTGCCGAAATGTCATAAGTTGAAAACCCCCTGGAAACACCATCCACTAAAACCTGGGCATTGGTGGGCTGAGAAATTACTACTAAACTCGCAGTTTGGGCTTTAGTTTTCTGAAAAGAGATAATGTATCCGGAAGAGTTGTCTTCACTTGTTCCGAAATTTCTACCCACTATGGTTTCTATTCCGGGTTCTAAAGTGATCGAAGTTTCAAAAGGAACAAGACTTTCACCAGACCCCTTTGGAACAAGTCTTAGAATCATTGTTCCTGCTTTGAAAGAGTCATTGTAGGGGGTTTCCCCCACCAAAGATCCGTTTATAAAAACCGAGGAATTAGGAGTAGTTTCAATCCTAATTCCGCCCGGTTTTGGACTAAATTTACCAGCCAGGAAAAAGGCTACCCCCGTCAATATCAGTAAGGAAAGTATGACAATAAACGTAGTTTTTAGGCCCTTCATTGTGTCCGAGTGTAACACATGGAAAGCAGTGCTTGCCATGGGGTTAAACAAGTTTGCCACAGGCATGGTAAAATACGTTTGTTGGCCACGTGGTGAAGAGGAAACACGGCTGTCTGCAAAACAGCTATGCACCAGTTCGATTCTGGTCGTGGCCTCTAATATTTATGAACGCCCAAACTTGACATTTGGGCTTTTCATAGTATAAGATAGCGACTCGTCCCGCACTAAGCGGGATTTTTTGTGCCTGCCCCCAATTGGTTGGTATGAATAAACACCAAATTATTATGGTGTTGCTGCGCCGAAATCGGACAATCTAGTGCCAGGATCTAATGGCACATTATGAGAAAAATTAGAATCGAACTACCGAAGTATCGCCTCCAACTTGACGTAAAACTGGTCAAGAGGCGAAAACCTCTGTTGGATGAGCCTATTCTGCCAACTCCTTCTATTGTTAGAAGAAAATACAGAAAGGGCACCTTTGCTGCCAGATTTGTCAGATACCTCGTTGACCATAAAAACACAAAGGGTGTTTTTGCGGGAGTATTTGCTTTTGTTGCAATCACAGCCATATTTATCCCCCAAGCTTCCAGCGCCGAGGCAGAAGGTGTTGCCAATGTGATTATTGAAAGCCAAACAAATCTCGCCACAGAAAAAGGGATGGAATATCCGGTTGAGGTTATTCGTATTAACCAAAACTATGCCTTTTTTCATCAAGGTCTTGATTTGGGTGGAAAAACCGGGGATATCATTACCCCAATTATGCCAGGAGTTGTAGCCTACGCCGGTTGGGATAGGTCGGGGTATGGGAATTTAGTAGTACTTGAGCACAAAAACGGAATCGACTCATATTACGCCCATTTATCAAAAATAACCGTTAAAACCGGACAAGTGGTTGATACCAATGCTGTTGTCGGACTTATGGGTGCAACCGGACGTGCTACCGGTACACATTTACATCTCGAGATTCACCAAAACGGAGTTTCCTTAAGTCCCTTGACTGTTTTATCTAAATAAACCTTCTGCTTTTAGAAGAACATACTTATTGTGAACATGCTCCATATTTTGGATCGCTTCCTCAAAACTCATTTGATGTAAATTACACTTTTCGGGCTCTTTATTTACAATTTCACCCTGATAGGATTTTATTAAATATGCATCAACCAGGAACGTGTTTCCGTGCATAGATACATTCTTAAACGTGTCGATGTGCAATATTTCTGTTGGAACGATTCCCTGTTCTTCCCAAAGCTCCCTCACCAGGGCATCTTCTGATTTTTCATTTTCATTAATATGTCCCGCAGGTATCATGAAAGATCCGTAATAGACTGAGTTTTTTCTGGTTCTCTCCTCAATTATAAATTTATTATTTGAAGAGTTGTAAACGAGAAACATTACCACCCTGTCTTGGGGATTTAACCTCTCCGATTCTTTTTCGGTCAACATTTGTGCGATGATGACATAAAGCCGGTTAGTTTTCAAGACTACGCCACAGATACCAACTTGCTACCGTTCTATAAGGTGCCCAATTTTTAAGCGCAAATTTAAAAGATTTTTCTTTATCAAACATTTTACCGGTGACTTTTTCAAAGCCTTTTTTAACCCCAAGGTCATCGACCGGAAAAATATCCGGGCGGGCCAAAGAAAACATTAAAAACATCTCGGCTGTCCATCGGCCAATTCCTTTTACTACAATAAGCTTTCCGATTACTTCTTCGTCGGTTAATTTATACAGTTTTTTCAAATCCAACTCCCCACTTTTGGTTCTACTCGCCAAATCCTTGATGTATCTGATTTTTGCAAACGAAAGACCTGCTTTTCTTAACTTTTCTTCACTCAACTTTAAAATTATTTCCGGATTAATGTCTCCGTCACACAAATCCCTCACTCTCCCAAAAATGGTTGACGCCGCCTTACCCGAAAGCTGTTGATTGGCAATTGATTCAAGGAGATCCACAAAATATCTGAATTTCATGCTTTTCTTAATGGTGCAGCTTCCACACTTTTTGACTAACGGAGACAAATATTTATCTTTTAGGAGAAATTTTTCAGCCTCTTCCCACATCAGAAATTTTATTATATTCTACTGTTACACAAAATGGGTAAAGAAAAACTTAGAGAACTGTTCGGTAACATTGGTGACACAGTTCCCGAACTTAAAAGTATGTTTGGCGATACATATCTGGATTCGCAGGACAAAACAAGGGATGGGGTCTGGCCTGAACTAAATGCCATAGGAGCCTGCAAAATCAACTATTTGATAGATAATGCCGCAAAGGAAGCAGTGGAAACGGACTGTCGTTTTAATCAAACTACTGTTTTAGTATTCCTAAACGGGTATATCACCGGTCAAGACTTGGTATCTATAAACGATTGGTGGGCGGTGATCAAGCATATGGACAAGTGTGTTTCAAATAAATGCAAGGTGTTATATGAAATTGCCTGCGAGGACAAATATTTAACCCCAGAACAAATATTTGAAACTTATGGGGAAATAATAGAAAAATTCAAAATCGAGGATTAGCTTAGTAATCCATACCTCCCATTCCGCCAGACGGCACCATGGGTTCTTTCTTCTCTTCGGGTATGTCTGTGACAAGTCCTTCTGTAGTCAAAACCATCATGGCCACACTGGCTGCATTCTGAAGCGCGCTTCTTGAAACTTTAACCGGATCAATTATGCCCATTTTAAGCATCGATCCAAATTCTCCGGTTAGTGCATTAAATCCGTAACCAACGTCGTTTTTCGCCAACACCTTCTTTAGCACTTCTTCGCCGTCTTCACCCGCGTTTTTAGCGAGCCATTTAATCGGTTCCTTAAGTGCTTCTTTGATAATATCCACTCCAATCTGCTCGTCACCCTTTTCTACCTTAACTTCTTTTACCACAGCACTTGCCCTTAAAAAAGCTGTCTCACCACCCGGAACGATACCCTCTTCAATCGCAGCTTTTGTTGCCCCAACTGCATCTTTGACTCTCTCTTTTTTATCGTTTAATTCAACCTCCGTTGCCGCTCCAACATTTATTTGCGCTACTCCTCCGGCAAGTTTGGCGAGACGCTCTTCAAACTTTTCTTTATCGAAATCGCTATCGGATGATCCTATTTGCTTTTTAATAGAAGCAATTCTTGCATCAATGGCCGCCTTCTCCCCTTTTCCTCCGATAATTCTGGCATTATCTTTGTCTGCCCAAACTTTATCTGCACGTCCAAGGTCGGTTACCTCAACCGATTCAAAAGTTCGTCCTGTATCGGCGGAGATTACTGTTCCGCCCGTAAGAACTGCTACGTCGTCCAGCATTTCTTTTCTCCTATCACCGAAGCCCGGGGCTTTAATTGCTAAAACATTAAAAGCTCCTCTTAATTTATTTACAACCAAAGTTGTGAGGGCCTCGGCTTCAATCTCATCAGCTATAATCACTAAATTTTTAGAAACCTTAACAAATTTTTCAAGGAAAGGAAGTATTTCCTGAATTGAAGAAACTTTCTTATCGGTTAAAAGAATATAAGGCTCTTCAATTTCCGCCTCCATTTTATCGGCGTTGGTGACAAAGTATGCTGAAGCATAACCTCTATCAAATTCCATTCCCTCTTTGTATTCAATATCGATTGTAAGCCCTTTTCCTTCTTCAACCGTCACAACACCGTCGCGACCGACTTTATCCAATGCCTCCGCTATTTTATTTCCGATTATTTCATCACCTGCAGAAATTGTCGCCACCTGGGCAATCTCTTCCCGACCTTTTATGGGTTTTGCCATTTTCTTTAATTCAGCAGTTACCGCCTCAACAGCCTTCTCAATTCCGCGTTTCACTATCATAGGGTTAGCGCCGGAATTAATTTTTTCCATACCTTTTTGGGTTATAACTTGAGCCAATAGTGTAGATGTTGTGGTTCCGTCCCCCGCATTGTCGTTAGTTTTACTGGCCGCCTCTTTTACAAGCTGAGCACCCATGTTTTCAAACGGATCCGGAAGGTCAATCTCTTTGGCTACAGTTACGCCGTCGTGGACTATGTTTGGAGCTCCCCATTTTTTGTCCAAAGCGATATTTCGGCCTTTAGGCCCGAGGGTTGTAACAACCGCTTTAGCTACGGTATCAATTCCTTTGAGTAGGGATTGTCTTGCTTCGCTGCCAAATTTTAATTGTTTTGCCATATATGGTTTATTAATTGATAAATATTTAGGCTTCTGTGGCTAAAATATCCTCAAATTTCACAAACAGATAGTCTTTTCCTCCAATTTTAACTTCGTTTCCTCCCCATTTCTTATAAAACACAACTTCGTTAATTTTTGCGGGGGATTCTATTTTTTGTCCATCTTGAAAAGCAGATAGTCCGACAGCGATAATTTTTCCTTTTTGGGGTTTTTCGGAAGAATTTTCCGGAAGATAAATTCCAGATGAAGTTTTGGTTTCTGCCTCTAATGGCTCAATTAAAATATATCCCGGGCTTGGCCTTAAATTAAGTTTTGTCATTTCAGATCTTTATTTTAAAAACAAATCAAAGGTTGTCAACTAGTAAATTAGCATTCCAACCTTCTGAGTGCTATTTTACGAATTTGCTTACTGCTTGTCAATTGCCAATTTACCGAGAATATCTTTACTTAAATTGTTTGGATGAAAAATGGCGCGGGTCGGATTTATCACTTCTCTTGTAATTTTGTCTTTCATATAAAAGTATTGTATTTTGTAGGCAATTTGTTCTATTAGGTTTAGGTTTCTTAATTTCGTATATGATGTATTAATCTTAATAATCCGATTTTTGTCAACTGCGTTGGGCCAATAATCTAAAGCCCATATATTTTCAATTAAAAAACTTTCAAAAGTATGTTTCTTATTGATAAGAGGAATAATTTGCAAAATTTCATGGGCCGTATATAAATTTCTTTCCCTATCGCCCCATTTAAGATCGCTCTCATCAAGCCAGATATTTAAACAAAGTCTGTCCTTCTGCTTCAGATTCCTGGGAATTCTTAGACGGTAACCCAAAAGATTAAGCATCATATAAACAATCATTCTTGTGGTCCAAAGGCTTCCTTTTTTGGTGATGATAATAAGATCTATATCACTCCCCCTTTCTGCGTTGTCCATAGCTACAGATCCGCTTAAACCGATCATCTTTATTGCCGGAATCAGTGAAAGAAATTTGGCGGCCTTTTCGGCAATTTTGATTTTCTTTTGAGAAAACCTATGTCTGATTGCCCGTTTGTAAATAAGTCCCGCACTTCCGTCAACAAAATAATAACCATTCTTGTAACC
>Ga0075727_121_pt1 | contig 36105 bp, 46 predicted proteins | sample RifGroB1_FD_68419 | JGI IMG/M metagenome (GOLD analysis project Ga0075727, IMG submission 68419) | Microgenomates (Woesebacteria) bacterium GW2011_GWB1_40_12
CGGGGTTCTAGTAAATCTATTTCAACGTGATTTTTTTCTTTGTCCCGCTGAAAAGTCATATAACCCAAAAGTTGTTCAGATGTTAATTTCCATGTCCTGCTCCCATCTTTAACGGTAATTTCGTTATTTATAATTTTTTCGGCCTGAGGCAGGAGTGCGGTGACTTCAGCAGTAGTAATTTTCGGAACTATTTTTTTACCGGGAAGTTCTTTATCTCCAAAGCTTAATTTATCGAAAGCCTGTATGACGGTTGTGTGAAGAGCATCATCCAAAACTTTTTTGCCCTCACTTTCAGTGGTAACTACCAACTTTCCTTTTTCCATTTTTACACCGGCGTTTTGTGCTATTACATTAAACAAACTTTTAGCTTCTGAAAGAACGCTTATTAATTTTTCGTCACTGTGGTCGTGGAAAGCGGGAATGTTTAAGTTTTTAACTAATCCTGCAATTTTATCTTTGGTGTCCTGTAGAACGTTGCCTGACCGGCCAATTTCAAACGCACGTAGCGTAGTACCTTCCCAGTCATAAGTAAGATCAATGTCCTCGGCCTTAACCGCGTATTCCTTTCCATCGTACTTAAGCGTTACTTTCTTATCCAAAGTTTTTTCGCGGGCTTCTAACGCACTTTGGGCTTGAGCCAGATTTTTCCCGCCTAAAGACACATCTCCAACCGTGACACCAGGAACAATTCTTTTTGCGTAATAAACATGATAAAGCGTTGCCAAAAGCAACAGAAAATACACAAAGAAAAGGAGCTTCTTGGATACCGACGAAAAAGCCAAAGTTTTAATTTTTTGCAGGAGTGTTGGCATTTGCAGGAGGAGTAAATCCGTTCAGCAAGGTGAACTTGGATTTCCCGATTAAAAATTTCTCCGGAGCCTCACACATATCAGTTACCTGGTCTGCGATTCCGAATAATCTGCTTGAACCCGTTTTGCTGAAAGCAATCACTTCGGTACGGACACCCTGACTTCTCGCATACTCCAAAAGGTCGGTGTAATCTCCATCACCCGAAACCAAAACCATAGCGTCTATTTTAGGAATTAATCTCACGGCGTCCATACAGAGTCCGACGTCCCAGTCGCCCTTTTTAGAACCTCCATAGAAAATCTGGAGCTCTTTCTCACGGACTTCATAACCTATTTTGTTTAATGCTTCAAAAAATTCCCGTTCCTGACCGACATCTGCTCGTATAACGTATGTGAACGCTCTAACCAGACGGCGCGGACCAACCCCATGTGTCAAAACCCTGCTGAAATCTACCTTGGCACCATACAAGTTCTTGGCCGAGTAGTACATGTTCTGAACGTCTACGAATACCGCAACCCGTTGTTCTTTATGCTGAGTGCTTATCATGGGTTGATTTTAGCGCATTATGGTCGCTACGACAACGAAGAGATTTCTATGGGAATGGACGGTTTGGGTGTATTGCTGGGTGGGGCTTCTGTTTCAATAATGGCCGTGGGGGTGGTAAAATCACACTGCGGTTTCAGGTCAGATTGGCCGCTCTTTTGGGGGATCGTCTAATGGTAGGACTTTGCACTCTGGATGCAAAAATTGGGGTTCGAATCCCTGTCCCCCAGCCATGAAAAATGACCGAAAGTCCGCAGGATTTGCGGACATTTTTTATTGTTTGAGATTGTGGGGATGAGAATGCCGGACTGAGCGAAGGCGAAGGAGGCGGGGTCGACGGGCGAGCCAGTAGGCGAGAACCGGTGACCGAATCCCTGTCCCCCAGCCAGAATTTACAGCCATCGGTGTATTATCTTGTGTCCCCGTCACCTCGAAGAGTCCCTCTTTTTAGGCGTTCTTCGATTTTTTTAAGACTAACTTCCGGAATTTCGTTAAAATCAACGCCAAGCTCAGTGCATATATTGGCCACATACCAAAGTACATCTGATAACTCTTTAATTATTTTGAATTTTCGATCCTCAGTTAACTCATCTCCTTCGTCTCTAAGTGCGTGTTTAAAATGTTCAGCTAGCTCACCTGCCTCTCCTGTAATTCCATATATTAAATATCTAAATGCGTCAGGAGAATTTTGATTTGGATAGAATGCGTGCTTTCTTGATTTCTTTTGGTACTCATTAAAATCCATGTTAAAAAAATCATAGCATTAATTAAGTTGATTGGTAATATAAAATTGTTCTAGACCGACATGCTTAGCCATGAAAAATGGCCGAAAATAATCCGAAAAAATGCAACTTTTCTCCGGAATAAATTCAGGATAGGTAAGTTGCTAACCTTTTTAATACGGTGGGACAATTTGACGGTTTAGATACTCATTCGCCCCTCCGCTCATACCGCCGTCGTCCCATTTAATCTTTACCCGCTGATTTGCCCGGTTATTCGCGTTTATAATAATCTGCACGACCTCTCCTTTCCAACCGGGAAATCCTTTAACAAAAACGTGGTCTCCTATAACCAGTGCGCTACTTTCGTCTTCCATTTAATCCCTCCTTTTCTTATGTTTGGGCGCTATTTTACACGAAACCTCATCTCGTTACAACTATAGGTCTGTAACGGCCGGGCAGAGTACGTTAAATAAATACCCACCACCCAAAACTTGACAACTCCAATAACATATATATAATCATCTATATATGAAAGCCAGATTTCTGGTGATCTTGACAGCGGTATTGGCAGTATTCGTTCTATCCTTAATATATATAAATAAAAACGTTATGGACCAAAAGAGCGCTGTAGAAATTCCTGTGGAAAGTATGGTTTCTGATGAAATACCCGGACAAAAAGAAGTAAACCCCTCCAACGTCGACCCTTCCCTATTTATAACAAGCACCAACATAAATAATAAATTTTTTAAACTTCCCGTGGGTAGGAAACTTGTTTATGAAGGTGAGACTTTGGAGGACGGCACAGAAAAAGTGGAAATATCAATTTCCGGGGAGACTAAAGATATATTAGGTGTAAAAACTCTCATCTACCTGGACAAAGTTTGGCTCGACGACGAGCTTATTGAAGAAACCAAAGATTACTTAGCTCAGGATATTTACGGCAATGTCTGGTATTTCGGCGAGGATGTAAATAATTATGAGGACGGCGAACTATTGGATCACGAGGGTGCGTGGCTTGCAGGAGTTGACGGGGCTCAACCAGGTATCTGGATAAAATCTTCTCATTTAACCGGAGATTCGTATAGGCAGGAATATTACAAAGGTAAAGCAGAAGATATGAGAGACGTTTCCAGTATCGGAGAGCCGGTTCAGATTGCACTCGGCTCTTACACCGACTGTGTAAAAATGTACGACTGGACTCCCCTTGAACCCGACGCGAAGGAGTTCAAACACTACTGCTCGGAAGTGGGTGCAATGGTTCTGGAAACAAAACCTGACACGGGTGAAAGTCTTGAACTAATCAGCATAAATTAAAAAAAGGACCTGAGTTGGGAAACACAGATCCTTAATTGCGGTTTACATATTCCGTTATCAAAGCGTTAAAATCTTTCGAGGATTCCTGATGGGCACTGTGCCCTCCTGGAATTTCTAGGAAATGCGAGCCTTTTATTTTTTTGCTCAGCTCTTTTCCTATACTCAGGGGTAACACTTTATCGCCGGTGCCCCAAACTACCAAAGTAGGTGTTGTGATATTCTCTGCGGTTCCGGAAAGGTTTGTGTTGGTTACAAGTTTTTTAACTTCCCACTTGTAATCACTTTGGTCCTTTTTTATGTTCGCCGTTTTGTAGAACAAATCACGGAGAGATTCTGTGGCATTCTGACCCAGCAAAGAAAACACAGCTTTGCCTGTCTTTGCTAAAACGATTTTTAGTTGGGTTCCTAAGTTTTTTTGTTCAGTACCCGCAGCTGCGACCAGAACCAGTTTCGATAAAGTGTCCGGCCACTTACAGGCATAGAACATTGCCACGCGTCCCCCAAAACTCTTTCCGAGTAAAACGAATTTTTGGAGTTCAAGAACCTGCGTAAAATCCCTTACGAACTGAGCGTATTCAGCAACTCCCCACACATTTTTGGGTTCATCGCTTACTCCGAATCCGGGCATATCAAGCGAAATACAATCAAACTCATTACGGAATTCCGCAATGTTAGACTCCCACGAGCGGCTGGATCCTTCCCAACCGTGTAAAAACACGAGGACCGCTAAAGGGTTGTCAGTGCTGCATTCCCTTGTATACCTTATAGTAAGGCCGTTAACGCTAACTGTTCCGTCCATTAGTCTCCTTTCCTATCCTTTTTGTTGAGATACCGCATTTTACCACCTTTTATTCAAATATTCCTCCGGCTCAAAACCAGGGTTGCGGGTAGCAAGAGCCTTGTGATATACAGCATACCCGTTAACTTTATCTCTCAAAATTTCCCCAAATTCCTCTGCATCTACAAAATGAGCCCTTACCGGTAAACGTTCCCTATTTGTGGGGGTATCCAAGACGTACGATTTATCGGAATCAAAGACTTTACTTAATAAATTCTTAAACCCCTGCGGGTCTTCGTCGGCAAAATTTACCTCTTCGACCATAAACCATGGACAGGTTCCGTCTAGTGTCTCAAACCAACTACTAAGTCTGCTGCCTCCCGAAGTTTCACCGTGGAAAAACATCTCTTTTCCCCGGTAATTGGTTTTTAATATTCTATTCTCAGATGGTGCAAACGTCTCAAATGCCTGCGCCAAAATCCTGGGGGGTAGATTTATTTCATCCGACAACAATTTACCTACTGTGTACATTTCAGCAGTACGTAACGTTGGAGGTAACCTATTATTTAAAAGCCCTTCCGGCAATTCCACGTTGAACCCTTTCCAATCCTTAGGCATGGGGACACTCAGTTCCTGTAAAACCCTGTTGTTAATGTAACCTTCACTTTCTGTCGGCTTAACTCTTACCTTTGACTCGAGTATGTCCTGCTTACTCTCAAACATCCCGGCGTTTATATGTGTGTCGTAAATATTGGTGAGGAAAGCTATGTTTGGTGGAAGCAGTTCGGACAGTTGCGCAACGTGGTCCTTCAGATAAGCGCTATATTCCATAACAATAAACGGCGTATCTTGTTCGACACGATTGATGTAGTGACACATAACGGAAAGCGGGGTCAGTCTTTTCGAATAAAATCTGGTGACTTCGGATTCGGAGGTTTTAAGCAAATGTTCCAAAAAGGCAACTGTTGTTGTCTTACCCACAGATCCGGTAACACCGATAATGTAAGGATTACTTTCGTTTCGGGCGTGTTCATAAAGTTTATGAGCTAAAGAGTCGAGGTCCCTTACCATCAAGTATTCGGCACCACCGGCTTCACCACCGGCTTCTAAACCTAAATGCCATCCCTTATCATAAGCAACTTTTGCAGCTGAAGGTCTTCTGTCAAAGCCATTATCCCAACCCCCTTTTCCTTCAGAATGCGTCGCCAGGTATAAATTTGATTGCAATCCCTCAGGTCTTTGGGGAATTCCCACAACATCTATCCACTCGTACTTCGGGTTATCCTTGATATTAGTTTCTATTACTTCGTCACCTGCAATTTGAGTTATTTCCTCTTTTGAAAATTCCACTTTCCCAATTATATATCAGCGGATCCCGGATAAGGAGTACCTGACCGGGACCGGTAAATCTTTATTTCGCCAATATTCCACGTACAAGTTTATTCAAAACAAATCCGGTTACTACAATATAAAAAAACTCCTAGTTGTGCTTTTCAACATAGGAGTTTAACTAAAATACAATCGTACCTAGCTGGTGGGTAGCATGCTTCTAATTCTGGCCTCAATTCTGTCAGTTTCTTCGCTCAAAATCTTTCTAGCCACACCTCTGGTAATAATTCTTCCTCCAGATTTTTTGGTGTCTTTATCGGAAGTCAGCAATTGAAAAGCAGCTTTCACAAGTCCGGAACACTTACTCATCTCACTCCTCCTATCTAAAGCATATTTTGATTTGCACATATTATAGCACTGCCGTATTTGACACTTGTTTCTTATCGGGACAGCAAAAACTTAACAGGCTAGGTAGAGTCAATTTTGAAGGCAGGTTGTAGTTAATTATTGCGAACTAAGCTACCCACGAATCAATTTCTTCACAAATTTATTCAGAACAAAACCAACCGCCACAAATATTAATAAATAAAGTAGTGTTCCCAGAGAAGCCGGTAAGTATTTATAAATAAAATCGTGTCTGTACATAATTGGCCAATGCAGTAAATAAATCTCGTAAGAATATTTACCGAAAATGACCAACGCCTCAGAATGAACATTCTTTAACAAAAAGGCCGCTATCAACACCAACATAGTTACGATACTCGACAGCTGTTCCGCCGTCACACCCTTACCCACTCCGGAATGTACCGCAGTATAACCGAACACGAAAACTAACCCGGCTACAATAAGATAACGTACAATCCCAGCCGCCAAAGATGTATGAAATACTTTTATTAAAACCTCTTGAAACTTTACCCCCGGCTTTTTCTCATTCAACCACGCAAAAACCATTCCTAAAGGAAATAACAGTATGTGAAGTTGATAAAGCTTTAACAAATCCTTGGTCACGGGCAAAGCAAGTCTGGTCACCAAATACCCCAGAAGTAGCATAACTAAAGCCGAAAACAAGGGCTGACTCCTGCGGAATACAATTGGAAACACGAGATAGTAAAAAAGGATAAATGTGAAATACCAGAGCGCAGAATTTATAGAAGTGAAAATGTCGGCGACCGGAAAATATCCTAAGAAACTCTTAATAACAACCGATAGTTCGTAAGTCTTTCCTATCAAGAAATAATCCAGAGCCAAGATAGCTATCAACGCAATCCACATGGGAACGAAAATAGTCTTCAACCGTTTTGCATAAAATTCTCTCCACGTTTTTTTAACCTTAAGCTCCGAGCTTGTGAGTCCGAATCCCGACAAAAATAAAAAGATATTAACCCCGACTCCGGCCGCTATCGATAAAGGTAACATAAACCTGGTGTCTTCAAACAAAAAATATCCGATGTGAGAAAAAACTACCATTAAGATAGCTACGCCCTTCAACTCGTCGGTGTGTGCGTGATCCATTTCATAAGGCTTGGTGTCCCTTTTAAGAGTTGCTATTACAGCCAGAGCAAAAAAAATAATAAATAGGGTCGTTTGAAAAACCGGGTCCGCGATATTAATTCTCATTTATGATTTTGCTCCATACCAAATATCCCTCACCTGACGGGTGAAAAAGATCGGACGCGTAGTTTTTCGGGTCTTTATTGAAGGTTTTATACGTTTTGCCGTACAAATCTACCTGTCTGATGCGGCCGTTGTGGTCAAGCTTAGAAATTACACCGGAGATCTTGCCGTTAAATTCTTTTGTTCTGGAATTTAGCATCCAATTGTAAGGAAAACGTATAGCCCTGGGTGACCCCAGATAAGGCAAATTTATCACGACGATTTTTGCCTCCGTTTTTGTTAACAATTCGTTTAGTATGTAAGAATAATTTGCTGTAAATTGCCCGTCGGTAAATTTGTTGTGAATGTCGTTTATTCCGACTAAAAGTGTGATGTAACCGGGATTTTCATTAATGGTGAGGGACAATTGATCTTTAATCACATCCTCCGTAGTTCCTCCGGGTAAAGCCAAGTTAAGTACGTCAACTTTTCCATAATTCTTGGATTGGTTTAGGGCGAATTGATAAACTATAGTATCTTCTACCTTATCGCTACCAACACCCGCACTTAAACTGTCCCCCAAAGCGACATACTTCACCGAACCGCTCTTTTCGGGATTTTCGAATGTTAAAGAATTTTCATTGTCCGGACTTTGCAAATTGAGCTCCTTCATAGTGTTATAGAAACCTGCGTACGATAGGTACAAATATAGAGTTACTATAACGGCAGGCAGTGCAAATTTAATAAACCTCATCCTGTCGATTATATAACGGATAGCACTGCTTCAAAAATGTATAATTAAGTTAGACAGGAAACATTTAGTTTAAATGAAACTGATAATATCTTTTATAGTAACTTTTGCTGCCGCGGCGCTAGGGTCATATTTCACTTTCCCGAGCGTAACTACCTGGTACGCAAGTCTTAATAAACCTTTTTTTAATCCGCCCAACTGGGTATTCGGTCCCGTGTGGACACTTTTGTATATCCTCATGGCCATATCGCTCTATTTGGTGTGGAAAAAGGAAGCTCCCCGGCCTGAAAAAACTAAAGCTATGATACTTTACGCAATGCAACTGACTTTAAACGCACTATGGTCGGTAATATTTTTCGGGATGAGAGAACCTGCGTTAGCATTTGCCGAAATTGTTGTACTCGGACTGGCAGTTATTTTAACGGCACGAAGCTTTAGTAAAATATCCACAGAGTCCGGCCGCTTGTTCATTCCGTACATAGCTTGGGTAGGTTTTGCAGCTGTTCTGAATCTAAGCATAGTAGTATTAAATTAAACTATAAGCACATATTTTTGTGCTATACTTTCGCAATGGATAAAAAAGAAAAAACACATAATCGAGATTAAGAGGAACAGAGCTCTTGTTATAGCGCTCCTGGTCCTAGGTCTCGGAGCTCTTTTATACAACTACAGAACGTTATTTATAGCCGCAACCATTCAGGGTAAACCCATATTCAGATGGGAAGTCGTGAAGGTACTTGAATCCCAGCTGGGCGACCAGGCATTAAATAATCTCGTTGAAAAAAAATTAATCGAAAATGAAGCCGCTGCTAAAAATATTGTGGTTTCCGAAGATGAAATTAATATTAAAATCCAAACCATAGAGGACGGTATTGTTCAGGGCGGTCAAACTATGGAAGAGTTTCTCGAGCAAAACGGAATGACCGAGGCTGATTTTAGAAGTCAGGTCAGACACATTGCTCTAATAGAAAAATTGATGCAGGATAAAGTTACGGTAACGGAAGAGGAAGTTACAGCTTACATAACGGAAAATAAAGAAACCTTCCCCGACCTTACCGACGACGAGCAGGGACGCTCTCTTGTCAGGGAAAGCCTGAGACAGAACAAAATGAGTCAGGAGTATTCCAACTATATTGCGGAACTAAAGACAACCGGCAACGTTAACATTTTGATAAAATACTGATAACTGCCCGTGCAAATTAAAACAGTAAGAACAAAAGAAGAGCTTGCTTCTGTACTTCTAAGCCCCGAAGAAAAAGGGCCTGACTTCGCTTACTGGGTTTTCTCAGGAGTCAGTCAGGGCGGCCAATGGGAAAACATGACCGTTCTTACTCCCGGAACTTACGGACAGGAATTTGTCAAAACATTCGGGCACTACCATAACGACCCCCACGAAGAAACATACCGGGTTGTAAGTGGAAAAGGTATTCTCCTATTACAAAAAAAACATTTTGAAGAAGGTTCCTGGACACCGAACAAAGTGGACAGATTTATCATCGTAAGTATTTTACCCGGAGACGAAACTCTTATAACGCAGGAGTGGGGGCATTCTCTAAGCAACGTAGGAAATGAACCTCTGATTACTTTAGATAATTGGACACACGGCCACACCCCCGCTGATTACGAAGAAATAGAAGAACTGCACGGAATGGCATTTTATCTGGTGAAAAAAGACGGTACGGCAGACATTGATCCCAACCCTAACTACACCGACCACCCGACGCCGGAGTTTATGACGGCCGCCGAGTTTGCAAAAATCACCAAACAATCCATATAATAATCATATGAAAATTAACAATTTGGTAAAACTGACCGTTATTCCGGTGTTATTTATTTTGCCTTTATTACTCACCTCCGCCCAAAGTGTATTACCCGCCAGAGAAGCAAAAGATCTTCAGGATGAAAGTCTTCCAAAACTGGACGCCCCGCGTGTACAGGCAATCAAAGCTGAGAACCAGGAAAGAAGATGCGAGCTCGCTACGCAAAGGATTGCGGAAAAGGTCAACCGTTACAGGAATCTTGAAAAAAGACATCAAGGTGTATATATGGGTCTGGGAAATAAACTTGAGAATCTGGTGAGCAGGTTGGAAGCTGACGGTTACACAGGAGAAAACATCGACGCATTAAAAGCTGACATAACCCAACTTAACGAATTCGCTGCAAATTTAAAAACCAGCTACACAAACTATCTGAACAGGCTCGATGAATTAAAAACAGCCGGCTGCACGGACTCCGACGTTAATTTCCAGGAAGCGTTAAAAACCGCCCGCGAAGAACTAGCCGCAACCGGAGTTGTCATCGGTGAAATTAAGGAATTTTATTTGACTGAAATAAAGCCCGACATTGCTGCGATGAGAACTCAAATACAGGAAGAAAAACTGGGACAGCAAGAGGATAGTGAAACAGAAGATGAAAAAACCGAAGAGGAGAAAGATTAATTTTATAAGGAGAAATTATGGACGAACAAATTAATACACCAATAGAACAACAGCCTCAGACAGAACCTATGCCCGATTGGAACACACCAAAACCCGTAGAAGATGAGTTAAATAAATACGGCTCTGCGAAGGGTCTGAAGATTTTTTTGATAATCGGCTTTGTAGTGATACTGGCAGCGATAGGTTTATTCGTTTACCAGATAGTCGTCAAAGGTAAAACGCCGGCCGAACAAATTCAAAGACAACCTGTAACAACAGAGGTAAAACAAGAAGAGCCTGTGGCAGAAGAGAATAAAACTTCCGAGGAACAGATCAACGAAATCGATCAAATTAACATTGATGAAATGGACTCCCTGCTCAATGAAACCGATTTGGACGATTTAAACCTTTAAGTTTTAACCGGTTATAAAATATGACTCAAGAAAATGAAAAGTTAGTTGTGGGTGGTGTTGCCCCGGAATTTTCCCTTCCCGACCAAAACGGTGTTGTCAGAACACTCAAAGAATTTTCGGGCAAGTGGCTTCTAATTTACTTTTATCCTAAAGACAACACGCCGGGCTGCACAACCGAAGCCTGTGAAATAAGAGATACCTGGGGAGAGTTTAAAAAAACCGGCGCCGAAGTAGTTGGAATTAGCATCGACTCCGTGGAAAGTCACAAAAAGTTCGGGGAAAAACACTTGTTACCTTTCACACTACTTTCAGACGCCGAGAAAAAGACGGTCGCAGACTACAAAGTTTGGGGTTTGAAAAGTTTCATGGGGAAAAACTTTTTCGGAACCCGCCGTACCTCCTTCCTTATAGACCCCCAAGGCAAAATTGCCAAAATATACGAAAATGTAAGACCTGCAGAGCATGCGAACGAGGTACTTCGGGACATACAATCGCTGCTATAGTAAAATGGACGGGTTACGGCACCCTTAATAATTCATGAAAAACGAAAAAACCGTCCAGCAACTTAATATCCCCAACCACATAGCAATAATTCCGGATGGAAACCGCAGATGGGCAACAGAAAACGGCCTACCTGCATTAGAAGGCCACAGAAAGGGCGCAGAGGCCGTTAAAAACGTCATGCGCAAGTCCAGGGAACTCGGCGTGCACACAATGACGCTTTGGGGATTTTCGACCGAGAACTGGAACCGCTCTGACGAAGAGGTGTCCTACTTAATGAAAATTTTCGAAAGTTATATTCAGGAAAATATAGACGAGGCGCATAAATACGGTGTTAGAATTTACCACCTGGGCAGAAAAGACAGAATGCCGGAGCCGCTAAGAAACGGACTTCTCCGGGCTGAGGAAGAAACTAAAAACTATACAAATTACGATTTTAATATTGCTATAGACTACGGGGGTCAGGACGAGATTATCAGAGTTGTTGAAAAAGTGGTGAAAGATGTTGAGAGCGGCGTGATTAGTGTAGAGGAACTTAGTAAAGTTACCGGTAGGTACAATGACAAATACCCTTTCTATCTCTTGAAAAGCTACTTTGACACAAAAGAACAGCTTTACCCCTATCCCGACCTTTTAATAAGAACATCAGGAGAAAGACGGTTAAGCGGATTTTTACCGTGGCAGACTGCTTACAGCGAAATTTACTTCTCCGACGTACACATGCCGGCTTTCGATGAAAAAGAGTTAATGAAAGCTATAGAGGACTTCAATACCAGGGATAGAAGATTTGGCGGAAATACAACAAAAAAGTGATTAACTGACTCTTCGAAACTTCTTTCTGTGTTTTCGGATCATTTTATTCTTTTGTGCGTCTTTTTTCTTTTTTCTAATGCTCATAACATTGATATTCTCTCATAAAAGGGCGGTTTGGCAAGACCTTCGTTAAGTAACCAACTATTACCCGTTTATAAGCTTCACCGAAAATACTATCCTTTTCACATTCCCGTCTTCGTCCGTAATTTCCATGGAACCGCTTTCCTTGTAGTAGTCAGCCAATTCCTGGCCAAGAATATCTTTATTCTCGGTTATCTCAGTCTTGAGTTCTTTCATCTGGTCGGCCAGGGCTTTCATTGTCTGGCTGGAAGCTACCTGAATTTTTTTATCTTTCGAGCTTTCCCTAAACTTTGTCGCTTCCTCCTGCAATTCCTGGTAAGCGGGGTCGTTTTCCAGGGATTCCTGGTAGGCGGCTCTTACTCCGTTCAGCTCTTCCTGCAAATCTGAAATAATTTTAAGTCTTTTTGTAACTATGTCTAAGTTCATAAATTCCTCCGGTTAAATAAACAGCAACTAAAAAAGAACGCCAAAATATATTATCATAAATAGACGTATGAGAATTCATGTACTTTTAAAGCCGGGTGCTAAAGAACCAAAAATCGAACAATCTAACGGTATCTTCAGGATATCGGTAAAAGCCGTGGCAAAAGAAAATGAGGCTAATAACGAGTTAATAAATGCTTTATCTGATTATTTTGGAATTGCCAAGAGCAGGGTCAGTATAGTTTCAGGATTTAACTCCCGAAACAAGGTTGTCGAAATTGCGGCGGGAGCCAAATAACTTCTCCACTTTTACCGCTTCCTTTTTTCCGTAACTGCCGTTTCTCGTTCTGACTATTGAATACGTAAATCCCACACAGCCTAACTTGTTACACACATCCTGAGATAAAGAACGAACATACAATCCTTTCGACATTTCTACTTCGAACTTTGCTTTGACAACTTTACGGTCGGTGTGTAAATACTTTTTCCACTGCGAGATGATTGACTCCTGCCTGAAATCTCCTTTGACTGAGCTTAATCTTTTTAAAATATTCTTTATACATTCGTTAAGGGACACCTCACTGTATCTTTTTAAACGCAAATTGAAAATCTCTCCTTTTTTAACCGGTGTACTTTCCAGAACTTCTCCGGCGTGTGCTCTTTGGAAAAGTTTTTTCCCTTTTAGTTTTACCGCGGAAAACATGGGAACATTTTGAGAATACGCGCCAACAAATCCGGTAAGAATTTTTTCGATTTCCTTTTTAGAAGGCGAGCGATTATTTTTCTTTGTTATAAAACCCAACGCGTCATAAGAATCCGTAGACATTCCGAAAATAATTTCAAATTCGTACGTTTTGTGCCAATGAGCAAATTCATATTTCTTAAGACGGGTGTCCCTCAATAAAATTATAACCACCCCCTCTGCCATAGGATCCAAAGTGCCTGTATGGCTTGAGAGAACGCCGTAATATTCTCCGGTTATTTGAGATAAACGGTTCGTTGACACGCCCACCGGCTGCCAAACAGCCAAAATGTCTTCTTTTGCTTTATGCACGGCCTTATTCTATCATTACCGCATGAAGTCGGTAAAAGGTAATAAGACAGTTGATATTTCGGTAGAAGACCTGAGAGAAGTGGCCGCTAAATACGCGTTTGTGCACATTGACCTAGGTACGGGAGATGGAAGATTTGTGTACGAATCAGCCCTCCGTGACCCAAATACGCTGTATATCGGGGCCGATCCGGTAGAAAAGCAGTTGAGGGAGTATTCGGTCAAATCGGTAAGAAAAAAGCTTGATAACACTGTGTTCTTGGCGTCCTCGCTGGAAAATCTGCCTATTACCATAACGGAAATGGCCGACAAAGTAAGCGTTATTCTCCCGTGGGGGTCACTTTTGGGTCAGATAGTGAACCCGTCTAAAGAGGCTGTTAGCAAGATTGTGTCGTTGTTAAAGCCTTCCGGGGAATTGGAGATAGTACTCGGGTACTCTCCTGATTTGGAGCCTTCCGAGTCTGATAGGCTGGAACTTCCCGAACTTTCCGAGGAATATATTGAAAATGGTGTTGTACGGGCATTTGAAACGCTGTCCGGAACAATGAAATTGATAAAAATGGAGCTTTTTCCTAAGGAGAGGCTTGTCGATATTGGCTCAAATTGGGCAAAAAAGCTGGCTTTTGGAAAACCCCGCCAAATATATCGTTTACAGCTACTTAAAAGTCTTTGATTTTCATTTTTACCTCATATCGTGTAATATTCGAGTTCAATAACCGAAAAACAGTAGAGAGGAGGAGAAATGATTGAAGTAACTGGACCCCCAATGTCGGAGTTCACATTCTTACGATTAGCGCGTTATGTGTGGGCTATAGACAAAAGCGCACTAATCACATTTGAGGAACCTGGTCGCGTGACCATAAAGGAAACTCAAAGAATCGAGGAAGTGTTGCAGGTACTCAATGACCTAAGACGCTCCCGCTACAGATTAGGTGGTAAGAAGTGGAGTAGCTACTATGTTCATTTGGTGCGTAATAATGAGTCACCAATCAATCCCCGACGAGATTCAGTCGACTTACGACAAAATCAAGGTCTGGGGCGCAAAACCGGTTGATGCCTTTTCGTTGACCACGTTGGAGTACAAGTTCACATCGGAAAGAAACCCGGCGCGTTTCTTGAACAGGCTCAAAACCGAAGGTGTCGTTACTTATTGGGAACTTTTTTCCGGATCTCAATCCGTAAAACCTAAAAGAAACCCAATTAAGACACCTGTAAACAAAGCCAAAACGTTTCAAGATTTAAAAAAACGTTACGGCAAACCTCTAGGCGGCAAACCCTAAAAAAGTTTATGCCGCCTTTCTTTTTCTTTCAGGAGTGCTGCGGATACCTAAATGTTGGATTTTTGGCCGGAATAATGGTAAATTTTGACTCGTAGGCGTCGGGGTGTGGCGCAGTTGGCTAGCGCGTTCGCATGGGGTGCGAAAGGCCGCAGGTTCGAGTCCTGTCTTCCGGCGTCCCTAACTACTGTTACAAGATTCTCAAAAATACTGGCTTTAATCTTATTCATCACACTTCCGTTCTTTTGGTTTTATCTGGGACTTATTATTGGCGTAAAACAAGGTGGTGGAAAAGACGGATGCGCCCAAACTTCCGGAACATTATCAAGTACGCCTTACTCCCCCAACCAACTCCGTAAAACTTACACACACGCCGGGTACGACTACGCTGAGATATGGCGGGCTAATGTGAATATTCCCATTCCAGGTTCAACAAATTACTCCGGGGTAGTGAGAAAAACAACCGGCTCAGACACATGGCAAGAATATATAGAAATTGTGAGTGATCCCGACCAGGCAAAAAACAATCCATACAAACTATGGGTGGGGGACGATTTTTACTTAATGCTGGTTGATCAGTACGGTGCAGGAAGCGGCGAAGGTTTGGCTAAACTCGTAAAAATAGACCGGGAAAATAACACCTACGGACAGGTTAAATGTTTTTATTACGTTCCTGAAACTCACGAAGCTTTAGTTCTAGAAAATCTGCTAGTTCAAGAAGATTCACTAAGTGATAATTGCTTCAATTACAGCCTGGAGTTTGAATAAATCTCAGAGTTAAGGAACGTTTAGTCAATCGCTCTAACCCTCAAATTATTTTTTAATTAAGAAAATATGTTATTTCTCAGGTTCTTACTGACATGGCAGCTAAATAACAACCTAGTTATTTACTCACCTGCGAACAATCAAAAACGCTTTTAAAAGGACCTAATTTTTTATAGACAACCATGTCTTTTATTTCTCTTACACGTTCGAAATGCTCCTCATTAGCTTTAACATATTTGTATAGGGTATTGGTGGGTTCCATTGCTAACTCCTCGCTATCAAATGCGAAAAAGTCGAAATTATCAAACTCCGGGCACATAAGCTCGTAATCCCTTCTCCACAAAATCATGTCACCGTTAGGTGCAGTATCGCGGTAATATCTAATACTGCGCACCGAGCCAAAAATGTACATTCTTTTGAAAAGAGTAAAGTCTGAAGTCTCATTTTTGAAATACCTGTACAATCCTAAATACTCTGTGTATTGCAAGTTACGCAGATAGGACAGCTGGCGGTAAATTAAAAAAATACCGACTAAGATAGCGAGAGATAAGAAGTATTTACTTTTTCCAAATCTCTGGAACAAAAAATTCAGTCCAGCTACCGATAGCACTACTAGAGGAATCTCAATCGATGAAATGTACCTAACATTTTTAACTCCCGAAAATTGATGAAAAACCAATATAAAAAGCAAGAACATGCCCCAATACAGTACATAAAGTTTTTTCCGGAAAAAAGCCAAAACAGTCAACAGCACGAAAACCAACATTCTTATGACCCCGTTGTATTGAATGAAGTAGAAAATATAGGTCCACCAGGGGGATTTTTCATACACATTATTACCGATTACGTGTCTCTTTCCTTCTGCACTTTTCGAAAGATACGCACTTTTTACTGCCTTTATGGTGTCGGAGATAGCTATGAAAATCCCCTCTTTATAGATGAAATGAACGTAGGTCAGTAAGATTACACCGGAGGCAGCAGCAAGCATAAGCACATAATTCTTTATTGCAGTGGATATGGGTACTCTCTTTGTTCTACGTTGTAACAAGAATCCTATAAATACGAGGGGTAAAAGTACAAGTGAGGTAAGTTTCACAGATAGGGACAGCCCCAAGAATACACCCGCAATGAGATATACGTACTTTCTTTTCACTTCCAAAAAAATCTCGTAGTGGTAGTAAAGAAAAAGTAGCCAAAATAGATGCAACATAGGTTCCAACATAACCATTCTTGTTGCGTCAAGAATTATCCTGCTCGTAGAATACAACAGGGCTCCGATAAGTCCGTAGTAACTGTTATATTCGCGCTTGATGATGCGATAAATGATATACGCCGATATTATGCCCATTACGGCGTAGGGTAAGCGCAACAGTCCTAAATTATTTCCAACAATCTTATATAGCAACCCCGCGAAGTACTTAGGGAGGGGAGGAACTTGAAGAGTATCCCCAAAAATACCACTAAACTGTTCTATTCCCCTCTGCACATACAAAATCTCATCTGTAAAAAAATAGTGGTAGTCTAATTTATACGTGAAAAGTAAAGTTACTAGTGCAAAAACTCCAAATTTCAGCGTCCGCTCAAAACGACCCGTGTTCATACAATAATGTTACCTCCAACAAACACAATTTATTAACTAAGCGAAGAGAGATCACAAAGCATAGTTCCAGTATCAATCGTCATTCTCAACGCAGAAACTTCCGACATACGCTTTCTTACCTGCGACTCCATAGAGTACGGAGGAGTATTCCTCATTAAATACCAGACTGTCCAGGTTATTCTTTATCCGGGGTAGCGTCTTTTTTCGGACTTCCGCAGGTCTGGGATTTTCAAGACCTTTTGATGAGATGACGCGTCCCAAGCTCTCTACCTTCATCGAAAGCGGGTAGCCGCTGTCTGTCGTGTAGTCCTGAATGAAACACAGCGGGTCAAAACTTCCTTTTCTTGATTCCAGACCGGTAAAATCCCCGGATTCTCTTACCGTAATATGATTTGTATAGGTATCGTTAAGGTCGATTTGCGTACTCAACCCTGTCTTTTGACGGAGATTATCCAGCTGTTTCCACATTAAGGTGTTTTTTGCGGAAAAGTCCCATTGCAAAGTTAACGAGATAATTGCGAGGAGGACAATAGACGAATACACGTAAACTTTGTTTAAAAAATAACCTGCCCCCGACCGTCCGACAATAAAAAGCATTAAAAATAGAAAAGCCGGAAGTAGATAGCGGTCGTACATATCGGAAGAAAAAAGTAATATTCCGAGATTCAACCCGGACGCAAGAAGAAGAAATATTTCCTGCTTACGTAAGTTTCCGCGCGATACAATTTTTCTAAACCTAGGTAAAAGATAAAATAGAACTTTTGAAAATCCCATTCCCCAGACAAACGCTAAAAATAGCTTCGTAAAAATATTATCGAAAATACTAAAGTTAGATCTGAAATCTGATTTTGCGTAAAGCTCCTCTATGTAAAGTATGTTTCCCATCGGAAAAAGATCGGTTTTAAACAAAAGGTAGACAACCGGAAGTGCTGCTATAAGAGCTACAACTTTTCTCCAAAGACCTTTCAACTGTCCACCAATCCCCAGGAAAACAGGCGAAAGAAATATAAGTAAATACTGCGGAACATATAAAAATGTTTGTAGACGCCCGGCAATATCCCCTACCTCCAAAAATCTTCTGTTTACACCAAACCTTGGCCAAAAAAATGCCACGGCAATAGAAAGGAGGAAGAAAAACACGGGTATTAGTAATTTCTTTAATTTTTCTTTTCTAAAAGGCACTGCACACAATATTAGAGCGGGTAAAAATATTAGTATTCCATTTTGACGCGTCGCGGCTGCCAGCATAGCGAAGAAAGATCCCGCTATTAAATTCCTGTATGAAACTGTTGTGAAATAACGGGTAAAAAAGTAAGTTGACGCCGAAAGGAAAAATAACAGATAGTTGTCCGTCATAAAGGTGAAAGAAGAGGCGAAAAACAATGGGTTGAAAAATAGGGTAAGTGTTCCGGCTACAGCGAAGGTCTTCCTCGAACCCAGCAACCGCAAAATTTTATATACGAAGAAAATAGTTCCCAACGAAATTAGAAAAGTTAGAATCTGTAGAGAAAGATAATCCAACCCGAATATTTTTGACCAAAGTAGGCCTAAGAATCCCTGCGCAACAAATGACGGGTCGAGCTCAGCATTAATTTTAAAAATTCCCAGGGAAAAAGCCTTTACCTGCCAAAAGAAAACCCAGTCGTCATTTACGGGATAATTTCCGAACATGTGCCTATTATACTAATTGGTAGAGGATTACTACACAGCTTCTGCAACAGAAGTAATCTGAGTCTTTTTCTTTATGGCCAGAATCGAAACCACCAGAAGTGCAAGCATGTCTATCTGGCACAGTAAACACACGGGACAGATCACATTAATCTGAAATATCTCAATGTAGGTTATGCGCAAACAAAATAACGTACCAAAAATAGCTGTTCCCAGCATTAGTTTTTTCTTACCAAGGAAAGCTGCTACTAAAATTACCGTGTATCCAATGAGTCCATATAAAGCTGTGGGCAACCCCAGAGTCTTTGATACTTCACCGCTGATAACCGCATCACAGTTTATTGTGTCACTTATTGTGCATAGTCTGTACACAGGCTGGGTAATGTAATTTACATACAGGTACAATGCCAACCCTATTCCCAGTGCGGCTAAAATCTTTGCGATAAAAAAATATTTTGATGTGGTCATTTTAACGGGCGGGGGTTTTCACCCCCGCAAATTCATTATTTTACAGTTTCGCCAAAGCGTCGGAAAATGCCCAGAAGGCATCATTTCCACCGAGCTTACCTGCACAAAGTGCAGCTTCGGATTTGGATCTGGCGGTCGGGTGTAACTGATCTAACGGAAATTGCCTATATACCCAGGCAACTTTTCCTGCATTCCCATCCAACAAAGTCTGCAATGTAGGATGAACTCTCTTGCAGAAAGGACAGTCATAGTCGGAGTACTCAAATAACAACACACGGGCTGATTTGTCACCTTTGACGTAATCTGCATCGTTTAAAGCTATTAAGTTCGCGACCTTTTCAAGTTTGAATTCTTGTGTACCTAATGTTGTTGTTTTCCCGGCAATTACGTTATCGAGAAAAAGCTGCATAGTAGTGGAATCGACTGCTCCGGGTATGACTGCAGAATTTCCGGTCTGGGTATCAAACATGATGATACCTGGAGTTCCCTGCACGCCTGCGCTCTGTCCGCCTTTTTCCTCTTCCTCGACCCTACCTTTTGTATCGCGGTTATCGACACAGGTTTTGAAAGCGCCTGAGTCTAAACCTAAAGAGGAAGCCAGTGCCACAGAATCAAATGTGGAGGGTACTTCAGCACCCTGGGAAGGCTCTGCTCCCGTATTCTTATTCGCCTCTTCCAATTTTCCCACTTTAGAAGACAAACTACCGATGTAAAAAGCAGCACCAACAAGAGCAGCAACGAGCACTAACTGAATAATGTTTGAGTTTTTAGAACTTTCCATAAACACCTCCTGTCAAAACAAATTTGTATCCATCTATATTACATAAGGGGCATGAGACATGCAACCTTCACATAAAAAACTAAAAATAAACGTAACGGCTTAATTTTGACCGCCTTTTTTGGCGAGTTGCCGCACAATATAGGTCTTTCTACCTGAAGATTCAAAGTAGGTTCTCATGCTTAGCTCCCCAATCATACCCATCATCATTGACTGAACGCCCACAATTATCAATAAAACCGACAGAATCAGTAACGGTCTGTCCCCGATACTCTGCCCCATGAGTTTCAATACTGTAAGATAAAATGCTCCCAAACCTCCGAGGCCGGCAATTAACGCTCCTGCAAAACCAAACAATCGGCCAGGCATAGCCTTAAATGGCTTCGTAGCGAAATAGAGCATAAAAAATAACGTGACCAGATCCAAGAGAACTTTAATGGTCCTTTTGTGTCCCTTATAGTAAGACTCTCCGTACTCACGGTCTTTGAATTCGACCTCAAATTCGGTCATTTTAGCTCCGTATACTTTTACATAATCAGGAATAAAGCGGTGCATTTCTCCGTATAAACGTAAGTTCTCTACCAAAACCCGTCTGAATCCTTTCATACCCGAGCCTCTGTCCTGCATAGTTACTCCTGAGATTTTCGTAATTATTTTATTGGCCATACCGCTCTTTGCCTGACGCCCGGCTTTCTCGTCGCTCCATCTTCCAACCCTATGTGTATTCACAAAATCGTAGCCCTCGTCTAAATATTGGATAACTTTCAAAACGTTTTCCAAAGATGTTTCCATATCGGCCGACACTGTTATAACGTAATCTCCTGTGGACGTATCAAATCCGGCCATGTAAGCAGCACTTTGTCCGAAATTGGCCATCAAATTAACTCCGATGACATTGTGATATTTTTCAGAAAAATCTTTTATAACACCCCATGTTCCGTCTTTACTTCCGTCGTTAACGGCAATTATTTCGAAAATTTCGCCTGATTGTTTTTCAAGCTCCAGTAATCCTTCAATTGTCCTATTTATATTTTTTTCCTCGTTGTAGCAAGGAATAACTAAAGATATAAGTCGATTTTTTTCCATATTTTCTCCTTAAACCAATCCACCTCTTTTTTGAGTCCGACCTGAGGGGTCGTAGTTGGATTATAACCTAATATACGCCTCGCTTTATCAATACAGGCGTGGGTTTCCTTTTGATCTCCCGGTCTTTTTGGCTTAATATCCAAAACGGCCTTTTTTCCTAAAACATCTTCTACGATTTTTATACCCTCTCCGGTTGTAATGGCCTGGTCGGTACCCAGGTTAAATATCTCACCCGCACTTTTTTCGAAATTATCGAGAATAAGTACAAGCCCGTCGATAATATCCCCAACGTAAGTGTAACTGCGGAGATGCTCCTGACTCCCTTCAAAAAGAGGGAACGGCTTGTCGTTAAGTATCGCGTCTATCAATTTAGGATACAGCTTTTCAGGTCTTTCTCTTTCACCATAAACCGAAAACAGCATAAACCGAAAACAGCCGTGCAGATGCTGCCGGAAACCCTTTATCTCTAAAGTAAGAGAGAACGAGCTGTTCTGCAGCAAGTTTCGTGACACCGTAGTTTGATGTAGGTTTTGGGGCTGTAGTTTCGTCCTCAGTAGCGTGCGCGCCGTATATCGAGGAAGTAGCTATGTTTATAAACTTCTTCGTCCCTGCGGACCTTGCAGCCTCTATCAGGTTATTAGTGGCAATGAAGTTGTTATTTAAATAATGTTCAAACGGGGTTGTTGCGGATATTCCGGGTTGTGCGGCAAGATGAAAAATTGCGTCGGCTTCCTGCAAAACATCGCTTACGTCATCGGACACCAGATCTCTTTTCTCGATAGAAATTCCTTTGTCTTCAAGATCCTTGGCATTCAACTTTTTAAGCTCGGGGGTGTAATAAGTATTAAAACTGTCTATTCCTATAACATCATGACCCAAACCTTTCAACCTCTCGGAAAGATGCGATCCTATAAAGCCTGCGGCTCCTGTTACAACGATTTTCATATTGGCCAATTATACTCTTTTTGAGCCTTTCGGGGGCGTAATGTTAGGCTCAGAGCCATACTTAGGCAGGGGCAATTTAAGGGCGGGGGTGCCTTTGAGGACCCAATTTAAAGCATTTACTACAGAGTATCCCATCTTTAGGCCCGTGTAAGAACCGGGGCCCGGGTATGCCTTAAAAGAGGAAATTTGATCTAGCGTGAGATTGTTTTTCCTCAGGATTTCTGAGAGTGCATCGGCAGGATCCGACTCAACGGTCAGGCTATCTTTTTTAAACCAGAGTATAAGCGTCTTTTCAAAAAGGAACACCGTTGTTTGTTTTCTAAACCTCGTGTCAATGTAAATTTTGAACATGTATTTTCCTTTCATTTTCGGATAGGATTTCAAAAAATATCCGCACGGTTTTTTCCGGCAAATAATTCTCAGCTACTTCAGGCCACTCAATAAAAGTTAAAGAATCGGGCTGGTTCAAATAGTCCTCAATACCTAAATCCTTGATGTCGGTGGAATCCTGCATTCTGTAAAGATCCAGATGATGTACATGTTTTATTTCAGAAGTTGAACCGCCCCCTCCATATATTCTTGAAATAACAAAGGTCGGGCTCTGAACTCTGTCGGAAAAACCCAGCGCTTTAGTCACCATTGATACGAAAGTTGTTTTGCCCGCGCCCAGGTCTCCGTATAAAGCCACAATATTCCCGGGCTTTAGTTTTACAGCTATTTCTTCGGCGAATTTTTGAGTTTGTTCCGTATTAGCGGCCACAATTTCCATGAGAAAGCGCCTCCGATTATCGCTCCCAAACTATCTACCTGGATATCAAAAAGGCTTGCATTCCTATAAGGTGTGAAAATCTGATGCAGTTCATCGAATATTCCGAAAATTATTGTGAGCACGACTGACAACGCCACTTTTTTTGTAGCGTAGTAATAAGATATGCATAACACGACAAAAAAGAAAAAGTGTCCGTTTACGTGATAGCTTTCTTTGCCTAAACCCACAGCGTCGATATAGGGTCCTTTGATGGATGAAAAAAGATATATTACAGCCATTACCAGTATAGCTGGGATCCATCTTTTGTAGCTTTTCAGGGTATTTAGCACTTCAGTATTCTATCATTTTTGGCGTCCTGAAACCCATAAACCCGCCCAGTGTAAAACAAACCAGACAAAATACCGCGGCTTTTATATTTTTTCCCTCTTCTTCAGATTTAGCTGATAACACGGTTCCGTCAATTTCAGGCGGGGTCTTTTCACGGAAATAGCGGCCGAAACTCCCATGTTTTTCACGAAACCACGAGAGATTACAAATACCTCCGGAGCTTACTGTAGAAATAAGTTCGCCCTTTGCGTTATAAATATCAAAACCCAGCTTAAAAAATGGGCCACTCACGGAATTTACTTTCACGTAATTCAGTTTGGGCAACGCAAACCTTCCTGCAGAAACGGGTATAAGCTTTTCAGCACCTTCTTCCACAGTGTCGTAAAACTCAAGTGCGGAGTGTTCGTTATTAACGGATACACGGTAGTTGTCGTCACCGGAAAGGTTGATTTTAAAAATACCACCGGGATACACACAACGTCCGGAGTACACCGAAGTGGCTCCAGTTCCATTAATTAATACACATAACACAAAGATAAACACCAAGATCTTCACACGGATAATATGCACGAGGAAAAATTAAAAATAATAGCGGGGTATCTACTTATGTGAGAGTTTATCTCAGGTGCCAGTAAACGGTCATGTAGTCGTCATCGTGAAAAATGAAAACTCCATTACCCCCGTCTCCCAAGCAGTTGCGGCAAAAGTATGCTTCTCCGTCTTCCACGGCTTTTACCGAAATGTCTCCTCTCCCTACCAGATCAAGCGCGGGGTGTGGTTTACCGCCGTACATCCAGTTGTAACACGTTTTACTTCCGTAGTTTTGTGTGACGGTAACGCTCGACATCGGCCAATTCCAGTCACCTTTTCCTGACTCCCTACTACCACTCGGGTCATTACTACAACCGGTACCCCAATACACTGTTTTTGATTCTAATTTATCGAGAGGGTTTACGTAATTGCTGTAATACCAACTCCAGCTTTCGAGGTCCTGAAAGTCGTCAACGCTATATTTGTACACGCCGAAATGGAGGTGCGGACCTGTCGAGTTCCCGCTACTGCCCATAGTGCCGATTACTTCATCTTTTTCAACAGCTACGGCGTTACCCTGTCTGATAACTACGCTGGCAGCACCCTGGATCTGGCGGAGTTCACGTAGGGCGTCCTCCAACAAACCTTGATATTTGGCTTCGTCGTTCTGCGTGGAATCCAACAAGCGTTTCTTGTCTTCCTTTTGAGCGTCCAACTGTCCTTTATAAACATCCAACGAAGCTTTTTCGTTTAACAGCTGGGACTTTAGCTTTTCCTCTTCCTCTTTTTTCTGCTCGAACAGATTTTTTTGCATATCGTACCTGGTCTTTGTGTCCCCCATCTCTACCAGAAGTTTGTTGTCATACCTTTCCATAGCCTTGAGGTATTCTACTTTTTGAACCATAGTTTCCAGAGTTACCGAACCAAAAAGCACGACCATGGTATTTTCATCCCGCGACTTGTATCTTTCCCGTATCCTTGCCGACAATACATCTTTTTGATAATCAATAGACTTTTCCAGCTTTACGATACGTACTTTCAGATCTTCGATGTCCCCTGCCAGTTTCTGAATCTCTTTTTCGGTTTTGGCTATTTTTGCAACGGAGTTTTGGATTTTAAGCTCTGTAAGACCAATCTGACTATTCATGTATTCTATTTCGTTCGCCAAAGTGCTTGCCCTACCTTGAAGTTCGTTTATCTTCGCCTCATATTTTTCAATCTTTTCTTCCAATTCTTCAACGTCATCCGGATTTGTTGAGGTCTGACCCAAAACAGTCAGTAATGGGGTCAGAAAAAATATTAAGGGCAAAACCCATAACAGCGTTTTTTTACTTAACATAACTTTAATAATTCAGATATTTTTTGATAGCCGTCGAGCTTCCGAGGTAACCCAAAAGGAAACCTGAAAGAAGCAAAATGAAGGTGAGAATTATTGAGAAAACCCACGGCGCCATAAAAACACCCGGTAAAAATCCAAGAGCCAGTCCCTTGGGAAATACATTGGTCAGCGTAATTCCGATACCCAGAAAAATCATTAACACGGAGGCTATAAAAGACGAGAATAAGCCAAAGAACACTCCCTGATGAATAAGCGGCGATTTAACATAGTCGTCCGACGCCCCTACTACTTTCATGATTTCGAACTCAACACCCTTGGAATTGATGGTTGTTCTCAAAGCGGCAATAACGACGGAATATGAAATTACGAAAAATATCAAAACCAAAAGTATGCCGACGATGTAAACTATAGTGCTCCAAAATTTGAAACGGGACACCACGTCCTCAAAATATCTCACTTCTTCCACACCGTCCAAAAGTTTCAACTCTTCGGCCAAAGGTTTCAGGTTGGAAATGTTACCTGCGCGTACTTCCAAACTCGCAGGAAGTATGCTTGCTGAAACCGACTCAAGCAAAACGGGCTCATCCTTATTTATTTCCCTGAAAATTCTCAGTGCGTCTTCTTTTGAAACATAAACCATCTCGGATACTCTTTTATCTTTTGCCAAATTGCCCTTTAAAAAGGTAATTTTATCTTCTCCGAAATCGTCTTTGAAAAAAACCGTAACCTGAGCTTGATCTTCCAAATATCTAAGTGCGGTCTGGGAAAATACAACGATATTTATCAACAATCCGAGCAAAACAAATGTAACTGTCATTATTAAAATGTTAGAAACGCTCAGTAACTTCTCTTTTTTTACAGTCGCCATGAAAATTGACCAACTTTTAGGCACGGTATTTGCCCCCTTTCTTATCAGAAATTATCTGTCCCCTCTCAATGCGGAGAACCCTCTTTTTCATTGCATTCACTATCTCCTGATCGTGTGTGGCCATTATAACTGTAGTTCCCAAAGAATTTATCTTTTCTAAGACTTCGAGCACATCGTCAACCGAATCGGGGTCTATCATTCCGGTAGGTTCGTCGGCCAATATTACGTCGGGTTCGTGCGCTAAGGCGCGGGCTATAGCAACTTTTTGCTTTTCCCCTCCCGAGAGCTGTTTGGGATATTTAAACATTTTTTCTGTAAGACCGACCATATTCAAAACATTCGGTACTATGCTCCTAATCTCTTCCAAACTGGAATCGGCAACTTCCAAAGCTACCGCGACATTGTCAAACACGGTTTTTGAGTCTAAAAGCCTGAAGTCCTGAAAGATTACGCCAATCTTTCTTCTCAAATCGGGCACAGATTCTTTCGAAATGTTTATGATACTTTCACCGTTGAACAGGATATCCCCGCCTTCGGGTGTTTCCTCTTTAGTCAGTAACTTGATTATTGTAGACTTACCGGCTCCCGAAGGTCCTACCACGAACATAAACTCACCGGGTTCCACCTTAAATATCACGTCGTCCAGTACCTTCTTTCCGGGGTCGTACTCTTTAGAAACGTTAATAAATTCAATTTGCGGCATTAATAATGACCTCCTCGACCAATAAATACTTGGTTCCCGATTTAGCGCGCAGTTCGATACCCCTAACCTTAACATTCAAACCTTCGGCTAGAGCCAACTTGTCGTCCTCGGCCCTAAGAAGCGCAACTTCTTTACCTGACCCATCCACCAGGGCATAGGAGATTTCATCGCCGGGATAGTATTCGGGGTTAGTATAAGCAACCCTGCCTTCAAGAATTACCGTAGTATCAACCACGGGGGGAGGTAACATTGTGTCGGTCTCCGTTTCACTTTGTTTTAATATGAGGTTGTTAAGATAACCTATGAAAATGCCGATTCCCAGGAAAACTATTGAAAGAGCCACGGTCACGGTTATGAGCTTGCGGCCTTTCAAAGCCTCGGCGTTATTGTAGATGTCTTTGAGCAGTTCCATAAAGTATATAAATTATACAGCTATATTCTAACATCGGGAAAATGTATAAGGAAGCAAAGTATATCACTACCATACCCGGAGACGATAAAAGGACAGCTTATTTTTTATGCAAAAACCCGAGGATTCTGGTACCGATGGAATTAAGAGATGATTCTAATTTCGTGTACCCCGACCTTTGCACTATTTTCCGCCAAATAATTACTGCATTAAGGGCAGAAATAATATCGTCAAAAATATATAAATTCCAGGACAGCGCTTTTTACACGTATCTAACCCTAAAACAAAAAGGAAAGTACATGGACATAAACATACCGCCCGTAATTGCTCTTAAAATCTGCAGGATGTTCGACACTCCGATTCTGATAAATGAAAGGATAATCAATGACGTCGGGTTTTGTGTAACGAAGGAAATGATAGAGAACGCGTTAAGTAACTGTCCTCAAAATTACTGAATATATTTCGCGGCATTGGAATTGTGCTGTTCCAAAGTAGCAGCGTAGTGAACAACACCTTCCTGATCCGTAAGATAAAAGTAGTAAGGACTTTCCTGTGCATTCAAAACCGCCTCTATGGCACTTAGGCCGGGGTTGGAAATAGGCAACGGGGGTAACCCCAGATTCTTTCTGGTGTTGTACGGACTGTCCAATTCAAGATCATCCTGCGTAAGAATTGTAGGCCACCAGTCAAAGTTTTCCACGTCCTCAAGCGGAGGAATGCATCTTTCGGGAGCGCCGCAAATATCCTGCCAGGCGGCAACATATTGTGTGGTTGCGTCCACATCCAGCTTCATTTCTTCTCTCCAGCGTTTAATAATTATTCCGGCTACAACCGGCCTGTCTTCTTCGGTGTGAATTTCGCGTTCGAGCATTGAGGCAAAAATTATTACCTGTTCTTTGGTTAAACCTGCTTTTGTAAGTCTGTCCTCTGTTAAAATATCTTTTGTCTTTTCAGCAAATGTGGACGTAAAAATATTTAAAAGCTCGTTTTCTTGAATATCTTTATTTATGTTATACGTGTCGGGAAAGAGAAATCCTTCACTATCTTTCGCCAGGCTTACAAATTCCTGAAAGTCTATGTTATCGAGATTATTAGCGGCGACGCGCGCGAATTCTTCGGAACGCCATCCTTCAAGAAAGGTCAGCTGAAGATCGTTTGTCCCGTGCTGAATTATTTCCACTACCTGTTTTAAATTAGAACCTGCCGGTATTTTATAAACCCCGGCCTGTATCTTATCTCCGAACTTTCCGGTGTAAACGTAAACGTTGAATAGAAAATCAGAATTTATCGCTCCTCTATCTAAAAGGTTACGGGCAATTTCGGCAACCCCATCACCTTTCATAATTTCGACGCTTACTTCTTTACCCGACTGAGACGGCCTGTTAATCGCTACGCGGTAGTAAGTTCTTAACAGAAAAGGCGCCACAATAAATACGAAAAAGAGGCCTACGAAAATTAGTCTCTTTTTACCTCCGGGAGTTAATACGTGATATTTGGTTGGATCGAGTGGCTCGGTCATGTAGTAATGATATCATAGGCGGGGGTGTTGCTCACAGACAACAGCCTCGGGTACTCAGAAGTTGTCTGTTCGCAACACCCCCTTAGTAGATAGATTTAAGGTACGGAAAAGTCGGCCGGTTTATACATTTTTCTGTACGCTGAAAACATTACCGATAAAGGAAAAAGTGGTAGAATACTGCCACGGGAAGCAGGCGAACCGGGCCTTTTAGGCCAGGAAAGTCCAGACTGTATAGAGCAGGGGGACGGAGGGTAATCTCCGAAACGTGAGTTCTGGTGTCTTAGTCCGAAAGGGCGAAAGAACGGAGGGCGAGGACGCGCTCCGAGAGCAACAGAGACGAGCCTGTTTCTAAAGCTTTGCCATGAAACAGGGTGAAACGGGCAATCCCACCCCTCAACAAGGAATTATCTTTGTGGCAACGTTTAAATTTTTCAAGTTTTTTTCTTTCGTACTCCATTTTATCTTCAACACTTGCGTTGAAATTATCAAAATATGATAGGCCAAATTCCTTAATCTTTTCTACTAGCTCATATAGGTTATGTAGACTATCAGCAGATTTTACTAAGGCTGCCTCATTACTCAGATGATTAACCTCTTCCAGCACTTCTTGTTTTCTATCTTTCCAGCTTTTGCTTTTATCTTTTTCTGAACATTCCATAACAATTCTTGTTACCTCTGGTCCAAAAAGTCTCATTACTTCTTGCTCTTTTGCTCTCGAATCTTCCACGATATCGTGTAGTATTCCTGCAATTATTGTATTTTCATCATCAGTAATCCTAGATAAAATCACTCCTACGGCAAGAGGGTGTGAAATATAAGCGGTTTTCTTATCCTTTCTGGTTTGACCAGCATGTTTTAAAGTTGCGAAGTATATTGCTTGAAGTAGTCTTTTCATAAATTTATTATACCGTAGCGCTAATACAGTTGACGTGATAGGAAAAGCCTTGGCTGGCAGTTTTGCACGCTAGTTGAAAAGCTCCATTATAGTTTCTATCTCAGTAATACGCGTCTTTAGGTTTTGTTTCTTAGCAACATCTAAGGCATTTGTAAGATACTCTTTTGCACTTTCTGTTTCGCCTTTGTTGTAGAGTATTAGACCTTTTGTTGCTAGTATTTTACTTCTCCATATAGAACGATGAGGCTCTTGCTCTTCCTCTAAGTGATTATCCATAAGAAGTTCCGCTTCATTAATAGTTTTTTCAGCATCTACTAACTTACCGGTTCTTAATTGAAATGTTGCTATATGAGAGAGAATATCTGCCTTAGGCAACGGTTTTGTGAATTCTGAAAGACATTCATATCCCCATTTAAGAGCTTGTTCGAATAATCCTGTTGAGTTTGCTAAGGACATTAGTGTACGTAAGACAAGTACCTTTTTTGTCGAATGTTCTATGGCAATTTCTTCTGAATCTTTAGCATACCTCATACCTTTTAAGTTATGATGGACGGCTTTTAATTTTTCTGTGTATGCAAGATGGTTTGTGGCTTCGGTTACATTAAACCAATCGCCTGATGTTTCAAACAGCGCCTTTGCTTCATTAAGTAGTTTCTCAGCTTTTTCAAATTCTAAATTTTCACGTGCTTTCCATCCCTCTTCCATTAAGTTTTTTGCATTTTCATTCATACTGTCGATTTTAGCATAGCAAAATCATACGTGTTTAGTAGGAATAATCTTGCTAGAACAAGGAAAAAAGATTATGGCGGAGTTAATCCGACCGACCTAAAACTCTCTTAAGAATTATTGAAATTATCATAGTCGTAGGTACCGCAACAATTGCCCCGACCACTCCGAAAAATTCCGAACCGATTAATAAAGCCAATAAAATAATCAGAGGACTAAATCCTGAAACTTTCTGCATAATCTTCGGAACCAGCAAATTATTTTCCAGCTGCTGGATGATTATAAATAAAGCAATAACACCCACACCTTTTACAGGGGTGTCTGAGAACCCAATGATGGCTGCTACCACAGCAGAGAGCACCGGCCCTATCATAGGAACGATCTCCAATAGACCTGCAACCATTGCCAGCGCTAAAGGATATCTAATATCGAGCAACAACAGACCGATAAAACTTGCCACACCAATGACCAGCATTAAAAGTAGCTGACCTTTCAACCACTGACCGACGTTTCTTTCAACTTCCAAAAAAGTATCTTCGGCTTCATCTTCCAGACGTTCGGGAAAAAGTGTGAAGAAGCGCTTCTTGAGATTTTTCCAGTCCAGGGACATGTAGATTGCAATTACGAATATGCTGAATAGTGTAGTTGCGTTAGAAAATACTGAAATAGTCACCGACAAAAGCTCGGATGAAACGTTGGCAGCCTGGGGTAAAAAGTCTTTAAGCTGAATACTGAAGTCATCGCCGAGATTAAGTCCCTGAGCAATTTGCGAAATTCCCGCAATCATTTTTTGAAACTGAGTTATTACCGGAGGCAAACCTACTGTTCCAACCACAATCATTACCAGTAGCAACAACCCGTACGAAATCAGAACGGCCACGCCTCTTTTCAAAGGTTTATTAAAGACCGTAAGACGCATGAAATAATTTATAACCGACTCCATGGCTATGACCAAAAGAGTAGCGACAGCAAAAATACCGATAACCGAACCCAATCTATAAATTACGTAACCTGCCAATACAACTGCAAAAGTTAATAAAATAGTTTTAAAAGAAATGACAACCTGTTTATCCATTTTTCATTTTCTCCTTAATAAAACTATACACGTTTTCCCCGTATGAATCGACTGAAACATCGAACCACTTAATATCCGGGTTACGCTTAAACCAAGTTTGCTGTCGTCTTATATACGCATGAATATCAAACTTTATCCTTTGCACAGCCGCAGATTCCTCAATTTCCTTATTTATAAAGGACACCGAACTTTTGTACACAAGTCCGCGGAGAGGTGGAAAAGAACCAAAGTTCATCGTCAACAATTTTTCTGTTTCGGAAACAAGACCGCTTTTCCAAATTTCTTCAACCCATCTGTCGGCTTTGGAATATAAAAATTCGCGGGGGCCGGAAAGTCCGATATAAATAAAATCGGCGTCGAGGCGGGGTAGGGGAGTGAGATTTTTTTTCTGCCCTTTTTCTTTTTCTATTGCACGGATTAATCTCACCGGATTTTTCTTATCTATTTTTTGAAAGGCCTCTAGATTTAACGACGTGAGAAGGGACTGCAACTCCGGGAGGGACTTTTTTTCGAGTTCCGAACGGAGCTCAAAATCAGGCTCAATGTTGTTATTTAATACTAATTTCCCGGTCACGGTGTCCACGTAGTACCCGGTGCCTCCTACAAGAAATACGTTTTTGCCGCCGGAAAAAATCTCTTGGGTCTTCTCCAGTGCATACTCTGCGAAATCGTAGCTTGAAAAGTACTGATCGGGAGCAACCAGGTCGTATCCCCAAACCTTAATCTCGTCCAACTCCCAGAACCCGTCACCTTTTTTAATGTCTATTGAGCTTCCAATAGGTAGTTTGCCTGTCCCAACATCCATGTACTTATAAATCTGTCTGGAATCGGCTGAAATTATTTCCCCTCCCAGCTTTTTACATAATTCAACGGATAGAGAAGTTTTGCCGGTTGATGTGGGACCCACTATTACGAAAACTTTCATAGACGTTCTTTCTTCTTCGAGGCCTTCCATGCCTTTGTAAGAAAATCGTGCCTATATTTTTTCTCGACGGAAGGAACATCGTCCTCGAATGTCGTTTCCGAAACCGTTCCTTTACGCGGAGAGTACATAGCTATGAAAGCTACTGAAAAATTTGATTTTTTAACCAGTTCAACGGTGTCCATAAATTGTTCACGCGTTTCACCGGGAAAACCAACAATCAGATCAGTTCCGATCTCAATATTTTTTTTCACTTTATTTAATTTATTTATTAGGGCGGTAAAATCCTCGATAGTGTGCCGGCGGTTCATCCTGTGGAGAACGTCGTTATTTCCAGACTGTACCGCTATGTGGATATAATTGTCGATTTTGGGCAAAGACACCGCATCGACAAGGTCGTTTGTAAAATCAAAAGGATTTGAGGACAGAAAGGAGACTTTTTTAATTTCCGGAATCTCATGAATTTCCCTTAACAGCGCGGCAAACGGCAGCTTCTGATTGCTTCCTGTGCGAATCTGAAACTTTTCTTTAACTGACAAACCCCAGGAATTTACATTTTGGGCACATAAAGTTATCTCCGTCACACCTTTTTTAACCAAACGCCCGATATCCTTGAGAATATCCTCTTTGCTACGGGATACTTCCCTTCCCCGAGCATAAGGAACCACGCAAAACGCACAAAAATTGTCGCAGCCCTGCGAAATGTTAATAAATGCGTGGGTAGCTGTGTCCTGCGCGCCCTCTATTACTTTATTTCCGGCCGCCCACTCGCTCAACAATCCTTCTTTTTTAAGTAGTAGGGGCAGTTCATGTATTTGAGAGGGATTCATGTAAAGATCCGCCCAGGGAGTTTTCTTTTTCAACGTGGCAAAATCGTATCTCTGTCTCTCCCCTGTAACGCTCCCCACGATGCATCCGGCGAGGATGATAAACGGCTTATGTCCCGTAAGATCTTTTATCTCCTTGACCACCTTACCTATGCCGTAAACCTTATCTTCGCTTTTCTGGCGGACGGAGCAGGAGTTTACGATTAAAAGATCGGCGTCCTTCATAACAAATTGGAGAGTTTCTTTTTCGGTTTTAAATTCGGGAACCTGGAGGAGCTCATAACCCAGAACTTCCAGCATTCCGGCCATCGTGCCTGAATCGGCCGTGTTAGAGTAACATCCGAATGTTTTTATGTAATATGTTTTGGGGCTCACTTAACGTACACCTTCTCCGTTTTTAACTTTTCTTTTGGGTTTTAATAGGGTCGGTTTTTCTTCATCGGACAGTCCAAGGGCAAGAATCATTCCTTCAGACATAAGACCCATCATTTTTCGAGGAGGAAGATTGACTATAAAGGTTGTTTGGAGCCCCACAAAACTTTCGGGTTTGTACCATTTTAAAAGTCCTGTCAGGATCTGTTTTTGGCCAATTTCTGGACCGAAATCCACCAGAAGTTTTATAAGCTTTTCGGACCCCTCTACTCTTTCGGCCGACAGGACGGTTCCGGCGCGTATATCAAGTTTTGAGAAGTCTTCGTATGTTATCTCGGGTTTTATCTGGTTCATTGGTAGACTATACAAAAATTTGGGGGTGATTGCTAATTTAAATCTTCTTCTCTTATGACTATCGGTTCTAAGTTTGGCAAATCTAAAATATGAGGGTTCTTCTCAATTAATTCAGCCGCTAGTTTAAAACGGACTTGTTCATCTAAAAACTCCAGATCTTGGGGGACAAATGCTTCAATAAATTCATAAGGCTCTGTTCTTACTTCCATACCAATTTCTTTCTGTTTCAAGTAGCATTCGTAGCCTCTTAATAAAGCTAGTATTTCATCAGGGTGTGTGTAGTGTACAAAACCTTCTATATCTGAATATTTTTCCGAAAGCGGTTGCACAGTTTTTCCGAACGGATAGCCACTTCGTAAATATCGGTTGTATACACTCTCTACTCTATCGTGCAAATCTTTAAATTTTGGGTGTAGCACAAATGCGTACAGAGCCTTACGATCTTCTTCACCCAGCTCATCGAATCTATGAGAATTTATTGCATGCTGTGTTTCGTGCTGCGAAACTCTCTGTCTTTCATCCTCACAAATATCCAAATACTTTTCGTTTGACATTATCGTTGTCCACGAAGTTTTTGCTCTGGCGTTGCTGTCTTCGTAGTAAAAACCATCGAATGTTGCGAACCCCTCCGCACCGAGTTCTTGAAAAGCGTCAACGTAGGATTGCGCGACTGCTTCTTTTTGGGACCCGTTTTCGACTGAGGTTTCTTTATCCATATGATGATTATATATTTTTGCAAACAGTTTGTACGCGTTAAGTACGCTAAAAAACGGTATCGCCAAAACCCTTGAAAACACACCAACATCCAGTTATAATCCCTCTCGAGGTCATTAATATGCCTAAAACAAAACGAACATGGCAGCCAAAAAAGGTCAAAAGAGTCCGCAAACACGGCTTTAGAAACAGAACTTCTACTAAGAACGGTAACAACGTCCTAAAAAGAAGAAGACTTAGAGGTCGAAAAAGGCTTGCAGTAGCATATAACGGCAAGTAATCCTAAATGCTGAGAAAAGAAAACCGTCTCTCCACACCCTTTGAATACAAGATAACCAAGAAATATGGTCAAAAGATCGAGGGCGACAACTTCATCCTATACATCCTAAAACCCGAAAACTACTCAGGACAGCCAAAAATAGGCTTTGTAGTTTCTACCAGATTTAGCAAGAATGCCACTGACAGGAACAGGATAAAAAGGCTTTTCCGCGAAACCGTAAGGAAAAACCTGGCTCTAATACCCGCGGACCGCTGGGTTTCCATATATCCCAAGCACTCTTCGGCAGGAAAAACATATGAAGAAATTGATACTGATTTTAATAAAAATATACAAAAAAACGCTTAGTCCCGGAAATTTCGGTATAAATACCTGTAGATTCACGCCCAGCTGTGCCGATTACACCTACGAAGCCGTGGAAAAGTACGGCGCCCTAAAAGGCACTATCTTGGGAGTAAAAAGACTGGTAAGATGTAATCCGTTTTCCAAAGGAGGTTACGATCCTGTAAAATAAACGATTATGGCGGAAATTTGGCAAAATATAATTTTAAATCCGATATTTAACATTTTAATTGTTATTTACTCATTTGTAGGAAGCCTGGGGGCGGCAATAATCCTTTTTACACTGATAATAAAGGCCGTAATGATTCCTGTTACCCTTCCTTCTATTAAGATGAGCCAAAAACAACGTGACATTCAGCCTGAAATTCAGAAAATAAAAGCAAAGTATGGGCACGATAAGAAAAAAATGGCTGCTATGCAAATGGAACTTATGAAAAAGCACGGGATCAACCCGGCATCGGGGTGTCTTACAACAATAGTCACACTTATCTTCATGATTGCCGTCTATAGATCGGTGATAACAATGACCGACGGCACAAGCCTGAACGACTTAAACAAAAATATATATTTCCAGCAATTTCAATTTAAGCCGGAAGACACCATAAACACCAAATTCCTCTATCTTGACCTGTCAAAACCGGATCCAATATTCATCATCACTATACTCGCGGTAGTCTTTCAATTTTTGGCGACCAAAATGATGATGCCCTTCTCCAAGATAAACGATAAGCTCGTTAAGAAAACTCCCGACAAGACCGACGACATGATGCAGTCAATGCAAAAACAGAACTTATACGTTATGCCGCTTATGTTTTTTGTTTTCGGTCTGACCTTGCCCTCAGGTGTTATGATATACATAATTGTTTCGACCCTATTTCAAATTGCCCAAACGTACTTCACCAGTGGATGGGGCGGCCTGGAGCCCTGGGTCAAGAAATTAGCGTTAGCTAAAGGAGCAAAAAAATGAACATTATAGAAGTAATAAAAAATACTTTAGACAATATATTCGG
>Ga0075727_108_pt1 | contig 26203 bp, 24 predicted proteins | sample RifGroB1_FD_68419 | JGI IMG/M metagenome (GOLD analysis project Ga0075727, IMG submission 68419) | Microgenomates (Woesebacteria) bacterium GW2011_GWB1_40_12
TAACCAAAAAGAGTTAAAAGTTCTTTCTGTAAAATTGTGAGGATGATATTGTTTTTCAACATAACTACCCAAGGTGGGCAGTTAACATCAAGTACTAACGGTATTTGATATTGTTTGAATGATACTCCAGAGGGGCAAATTACGCAAAAACCAGTTTATTAGAATGGCAACACTTGAGAAGATTTTACTTTGAGTGCTTTGCAGATATTTTCAATCACTGAGAATGTTGGATTCTGTTCACCTCGCTCAATACCAGCGTAGTGTGTAGTAGAAATCTTACTCAGCATTGCGACGTCTTCTTGGGAGAGATTTTTAGTCTCTCTTACTGATCTTAAGTTTTTGCCAAAAGCCTTTTGACTTTTTTCATCTGGAATCATATTCATAATCGTAGTATATCACTTGCAATTTGACGGTAGTTTATCAAATAACCTCAGTTATATCAACTTATAGGACATTATTTGTGCCTAGATTCAGACTATAACCGTAGTTGTAATTTAGCCTTGAAATATGCTTGACAACTACAACTATAGTTGCTATTCTATAACTATAGTTACAGTATATTTAAGACTACAGCCATGATTAGTAAAGAGTATCTAGATAAATTTAAGAAGCTATATAAAGACAAATATGAAATTACTCTATCTGATGAGGAAGCAACCGAACTGGCAACTCATTTTTTAAATCTTATGGAAATCTTAATTAGACCAAAACCAAAAACAAACACAGTCGAGCCAAAGGTTATTACATCTTCGGAATTACAAAGGAGGCAATATGCGACTCGCTGACTATAATACTAAAAATAAAAGCCAAGCTCCGACTATTCCCCGCTATATGATGTATTGCAGAAAAAGTAGCGAATCAGATGAACGACAAATCCAATCCCTACCTGATCAGATCACCAATCTGACTGCTCTTGTACACCAAAAAGGTGTTGAATTAGTTGGTGAGCCACTTCAAGAGCAACGAACCGCCAAGATGCCGGGGAGACCTATTTTTGGCCAACTAATACAAAAAATAGAAGATGGTGATGTAAACGGAATTGTTTTACTTAACCCGTCGCGGTTATCGAGAAATACTGTCGATACAGGCAGAATTATTTACATGATGGATCAAGGAAAACTTCTGGAGGTAGTCACACCGTATCAAACATTTAGGAATAATCCAAATGACAAGTTTATGCTCAATCTGCTTTGTACTCAAGCAAAGTTAGAGAATGACAATAAAAGTGTCAACGTAACCGAGGCATTAAAACTCAAGGCCGAACGTGGTGTATTCCCAGGTAAAGCCAGACCAGGATACAAAAATAATCATGAGAAACCTCAGGGACTCAGAGATATCTCAGCTCACCCTGTCTATTTCCCACTCATGAGAAAGCTATTTGATCTTGCCCTAACTGGCAACTACAGCGTTCAGGCTTTAATGCGCGAAGCCAACATTTTAGGGATCAGAAGTTCAAAGTCAGGCAAACCCATTGTCAAAAGCTGGATGCACAGACTCTTACGCGACCCTTTCTACACTGGCAAATTCATGTACGGTGGAAAGCTATATCAAGGCCAACATCCAGCCATGCTTAGCGAGGCAGAATTTAACCTCTTACAAGACATTTTGGATGGCAGATCAAAGGCAAGATTACAGGTACACGATTTCGCGCTTAATGGCATTATGAAATGTGGAGAGTGTCACTACTGCATTACCGCCCAAGAGCATAAAAAGAAGTACAAAAACGGCACTGAGCAAATTTTTGGGTACTATAGCTGTACAAAGAAGGGTCAGGTCAAATGCTCACAGCCATATATTGCTACATCCAAACTTGAAGGTCAGTTCTCAAGCGATCTTCTCCAGTTTGACATCGAAGACAAAGAATTTGTCGATTGGGCATATGAGGCACTAGATGAAACCAAAGAAAAGAGTCAGGTAGTTAACAAGAATAGCTCAGAGGCACTCCAGACCGCTTTAGACGGGGTAAACCGCAGGATTGATAATCTGATAGCGCTTAAGATTTCACCAGAGAATGACGGCAGTCTTCTGTCAGATACAGAGTTTGCTGATAGAAAACGCGAGCTGATGATTGAGAAAGACAATATTACACAACAGTTAACGCATGCTAACAAGAATGGAGCTGATTGGGCTGATATCGCAAAAGACTCATTTGAGTTTGCGTTACTGGCCAATCAAAGGTTTGAAAACGGTGACTCAGAAGACAAAAAAGTCATTTTCAAGGCAATTGGCTTGAACCCGATCTTACTAGATCAAAAATTGGAGTATCAGCCTAGATTTATCTTTTTGAAATACAAAGAGGGTGCAAAAGAGAGTAACGATAAAAATGGACTGCTTGAACCTGAAAATAGCTCGTCAAATCGGGGTAATTTGAAAAGCTATTTAAAAAGTTCTGTATGGTGCCGAGGACAGGACTCGAACCTGCATGAGTTTAAGGCTCGAGGGCTCTTAAGGCCCTTGCGTATACCATTTCGCCACCTCGGCTTGCCACATATTTTACCACGAGGCAGCGTGCATTGCCGAGTGGCAAGCTTTGATATCACAGGATGTACTTATTTATCTGCCGCAGCTTTTAAAAATTCTATAAAAATGGGGTGGGGGAAAAGAGCCCTACTAATATATTCAGGGTGATACTGAGTTCCCACAAAGAATTTATGGTTTTTCAGTTCAATCGCTTCCACCAGTTTTCCGTCCGGAGAAGTACCGCTAATTACAAAACCCTTTTTCTCGAAAGCTTCTTTAAATTTATTGTTAAATTCGTATCTGTGCCTGTGTCTTTCGTTAAGTACCAGATTTTTACGATAAATTTTTTCCAGTAAAGTTCCTTTTTTGATTTTTAAGGGCCATGCCCCAAGCCTGATCGTTCCGCCAAATCTCTTACTCTTTATTAGATCCTTTTGATAATCCATTACATGAATTACAGGGTGATTGGTGCCCTCATCAGCCTCTTCTGTATTGGCGTCCTGATACCCAAGAACATGTCTGGCAAACTCAATTGTAGCCATCTGCATTCCGAAGCAAAGTCCGAGATAAGGAATATTGTTCTCGCGGGCAAACTTTACAGCTTTTACTTTGCCCTCTATACCCCTTCTGCCCCAGCCCTGGGGAACCAATATGGCATCAACCACAGTTAGGTTCATTTTTTTATCTTCGGAATCTATCCAGTCAAGTTCGATACCGATTCCAGAAGCAACGGAGGCGTGCCTTAAGGCCTCCACAACGCTTACATAGCTGTCCTGGAGTATGTAGTCACCACTTCTCTGGTATTTACCCACTATTCCTATTTTTACAACCTTATCCTTTTTGGCATCGATCTTTTTGACCATTTCCTCCCATTTTTCCAAATTTAGCTTGTTACTTTTAAGTCCCAGCTTTTTGAGCACTTTAAGATCCAACTTTTCTTTTTTAAGCATTAAAGGAACTTTGTAAACCGAATCGAGGTCGGGGTTACTTATGATATTTTCGATAGGAAGCCCCGAAGCAAGGGCGATTTTTTCCTTCCTTTTGTCATCAATCGGCTTTTCGGCTCGCCCTACTACAAAGTCCGGCATAATTCCTAACGAGTTTAAGGTGGATATGGATTGCTGAACGGGTTTACTTTTCAGCTCTCCGATATTTCCGGGGGCGGGGAGATATCCGACATGGACCAGAGCCACGTCTTTCGGAACTTGAAGTTTAAGTCTACGGTAGGCTTCAAAAAACAATAGGCCTTCGTATTCACCAACGGTTCCACCAAGTTCTACCAGTACAATATCGGCCTTATTGGCTACACCTGCTTCTTGCCAACGGCTTAATATTTCTGGCGGAATATGATGATACGGCTCGACACATTTTCCTCCATAATCCAGAGCTCTTTCTTTGTCCAATACATATTGATAGATTTGCCCATTGGTTAGATAGTTCGCGCGGGACAGACTGATTCCCAAAAAACGTTCGTAGTGTCCCAGATCCTGATCTGTTTCCAGGCCGTCTTGGGTAACAAACACCTCACCGTGCTCAAGAGGGTTCATTGTACCGGCATCAATATTTAGGTACATGTCACATTTCATAATTGTGACTTTGTAGCCCCGTGATTGAAGAAGAAGTCCGAGGGAGGCAGCCGTAATACCTTTGCCAAGGCCTGAAAGAACACCACCGGATACCAGAATATACTTCACCTTGGAACTACTTATACATATTCCCATGACGGACTGTCAATACGGAGTTTGTGCCCTCGGGAGGAATCGAACCTCCATCTACGGTTCCGAAGACCGCTACTTTATCCGTTAAGCTACGAGGGCGAGTAGTACATCTGATCCTGAATCTTGCTATAATTATACCTCAGATGTTAACTATTGACGAACAAATCGAGCAAATTGAAGAAGTTTTGCGAAAAACTCCTCACCACAAAGCCACAAATGGCTTCATCGGTGCAATGAGAGCAAAAATTGCAAGGCTCAGGGATAAGGAACTTGAACAATCCGGAAAACGCGGTGGCGGCGGGGGAGGCGGATACCAAGTAAAGAAACAGGGTGACGCTACTGTTGTTATAGTAGGACCGCCTTCTGCGGGCAAGTCTACTTTGATAAACAATCTTACAAATGCTGAGAGCAAAGTGGCTCCTTACGCTTTTACTACGGTGACTGTTATACCGGGCATGCTTAAGTACAACGAGGCTTATATTCAAATTCTGGACATTCCGGGTCTTATCAGCGGTGCAAAAGAAGGCAAAGGAAGAGGTAGGGAGGTTCTGTCCGTTGCAAGAGGGGCAGATTTACTTCTGGTTATGACCGATGTTAAAAGAATCGATGCTTTTGCCGGAATGGTTAAAGAGCTACTTGGCGCCGGGATAAGAATTAACGAGGAACCGCCCAAAGTAATAATTGAAAAGAAAATTAGCGGTGGACTTGACGTTTTTTCTAACATTAAGCAGGATATCGAAAAGGAAACTATTAAAGAAATTGCCCGTGAATACGGCATAAAAAATGGTACGATTACTCTTCAGGAAAATATTTCTATGGATAGGCTTTTTGATGCTTTTTCCGAAAACAGAGTTTATGTCCCGACAATTTGGGTTATCAATAAGGTGGATGAGGAACCCAATTACAAAGACGAAATTGACGGAGAATATATAGCCATTAGCGCGGATAAGGGAACGGGGATTGAGGATTTGATTAAAGAAGTTTGGAAAGAATTGAAATTTGTAACTGTTTTTCTGGTTAAGCCTGATGAGGAAATCAATCAAGGAAGCCCCATTGTGATGAAGGATGGCGAAACTTTAAAGGATGTTGCACTAAAAATCGGACCGGATTTTGCTGCAGGCAAAAAGATTGTTAAAATTTGGGGTAGTAGTGCAAAATTCCCCGGCCAGGAGGTTTCTTTTGATACCAAAGTGGCCGAGGGCATGCAAGTCAGATTTCTTTAATATGAATTACGAATTAATAGATAGCGGCGAGGGACGTCGCCTGGAAAAATGGGGAGGATACCTGCTGGACAGACCTGACCCTCAGATTATTTGGAAAAAAAGCCTTTCTCCTGAGGAGTGGGAAAAGGTCGATGCATATTTTAAGCGCATTTCGGAGGATAAAGGAATATGGGATATAAAAACTAAAATTCCCGAAAAATGGGAACTTGCTCATTCTGATGTCAAATTCTTTGCCAAACTGTCACCTTTTAAACACACCGGAATTTTTCCTGAACAATCCACGCAGTGGGATTATATTTATGAGAATGTAAAAGCCGAAAAGAGAGAAGTTAAGGTTTTGAATTTGTTTGCTTATACTGGAATTGCTTCACTTTTTGCAGCCAAAGCAGGAGCCAGCGTAACACATGTTGATGCAAGCCGTCCGGCGGTAACCTGGGCTAATGAAAATAGAGCCCTAAATGATGAAAATTGGCCAATTAGGTGGATAATTGACGACGCTATAAAGTTTACCGCGAGGGAGATCAAAAGGGGTGTTAAATACGATGCAATAATTATGGATCCGCCTGCATACGGACACGGCCCGACAGGCGAGGTTTGGGATTTCAATAGTGACTTTCCAAAACTTTTGACCAACTGTAAAGAGCTTTTGTCGGAAAACCCGCTTTTTGTAATTATTAATGCCTACGCAATTTCGTCTTCGTCAATTACCTTGGCGAATACTCTAAATGATTATTTCGGAAAACTTGGGGGAAAAATTGAGAATGGAGAGCTGACTTTAAAAGAATCTTCAGGCGGACGACTTCTTTCCACCGGAATCTGGGCAAGGTGGAGCAAATAAGAACGAAGTGAGTGAGCCCGGATGGATTCGTATGCAAACCTCATTTCATTGCTTGGCATTATCGAACGCAGACGGACTCTGTGAGCCCGGATGGATTCGAACCATCGACCTTTTCCTTAAGAGGGAATTGCTCTACCACTGAGCTACGGGCCCAAATCGAAACATATTCGCTTTCAGAATCTGACAGTTGAGAGCGTATTTCGAAGATAGCTGCTTATTTTAGCAAAAAAGGAATCTATTTGCATTTTGTTGGCTTTGACTATTAGGGCTTCGATAGGGAAACTGTTTGTAATTCTTTTGCCACTACTATCAGCCAGATAAATAGACTTTATAAATATACCGGTTTTTTGCACAGGAGTTGCCCTAAAGATAATTAAACCGGTTTTGGGTGGTTCAACATCAAAAAATAATGTGTTTCTGAAAAGTAGCTCACCGTTATCTCCAACTATATTTACGCTACCCGCACTCCAAATCGATTGGCCTGTATTTTTGGCTACAATCAGGCCGACAAAATCCGATTCGCTAAAGGCTACAGGTTGGGCAAGGGCACCCAGTATTTGTCCGCTTTGGATTTGCTGCGGTTCACCTGAAACCTTGGGAATATCTTTATAAACTTCAAAATATGGGTAGAGAGATCCGTCACCTTTTTTCCAGGAAAACTCCGAGAAAGGTTCGTTCGGGTAATTCAAAATAAAAGGTGTAACTGCTATTACTCTTTTGTCATTCCATACATTTTTGAAGGCGTAATCATAAAAACTACCAATCTCCTCCTGATTAACTTTTTGATTTGACCAACCGGTTTCTGTGATAAATACAGGCAAGTCTTTATATATCTCAAGAGACTTAAGATAGTTCAATTCCCAATCAAAAGTCCAAACCGACCCCCGGCCGGTATCAGTGACTTTTCCGGCAAAATCGGGGTTTGGATAGGAATGAGATACCCATCCGTCCAAATTGTCAAAAAGATTCGCTTCGGTAACGATCATTCTTTTGATAAAAGTGGCTTCATCCATAGTCTTACCTGTAGCCGTAGCCGAAGCGTCTAGCCCTGCTGGCAAAACATAAAAGTCCGCAGAAGCCTGGTGAAGTGCATTGGCAAAAGCGGCTAAATATGTAGCGTAAGCGGCAGGGTCTATTTCACCTCCCCATTCTTTTGCATGATTCGGTTCGTTACCGATAATTACATATCTGTTTTGTGTTACCCAGTTCAGGGAATTTAGAAACGCAATCCAATTTCCGATTTCTTCCTGCTTGGGAATTTCCCAATTATCACCATTTGCTTTGGTGGCAATTCTGACAACCGGAATAAGGTGGAGTTTTCTCATTTGATCAAAAATCTGTTGCCAACGATTGTGGTCGCGCTCTGCCTCTGTTATGACAAAGGTTACATAACCCCAGTCGCCTCCGGAAGAGTTTACCAACCTGGCTGCTTCCACAAGATCCTTTTCATTAGTAATATGAATGCCAAATTTATTGTTGGCTACTGAGGTAGGATCAGACTTTGCATAAATCCCGGTGGTAAAAAATGCAAACAAAAGAATGAAGGCAGAAATAAAAAGTAGCATTTTCTTCATTGCCTTCTAATTGTACCAACAATTTGACAAACCTTGAAACTGTATTAGAATGGTTATTCCACATACACTAGTCCCATGGCAAAAACAACTAACAGAGAATCATATACAAAATGTGCCGAGTTATTTAAGGTCATGAGCAACCCGAAAAGGCTCGAGATCTTGAATATTATTAAGGACAAAGAGGTTACGGTTAACGAAATCTCTGAAATTTTGGGTGCCAGGAAATCAAACACCTCGCAACATCTTGCATATTTGAGGTATGTCGGGGTTGTTGTAGCAAGAAGGAGCGGAAAAAATATTTTCTACAAGCTGGTTGATCCCAAGTTGGTTGAACCCTGTAAGATTTTGAATCAAATTAAGATAAATAAATTTATTTGAAACTCTCCATTTGGGTAACTTCGAAGCGTAATCCATGCCACTAAACTGTCACTGCTTCTTTCCATTGAAATATCCTATATTTTTGCTAAAATAGCAAGTTCAAGTAGAATTATGGAAAGAGAATGTGTGGTAGATCAGTCATATATAGGTGAAAAGAGCACCCCCGTCGGCGACAATAAGGATGTTACCGATAGTGCGGACGTACTTGCCATTTATTTGGCGGATATTGCCAAATTTCCGCTTCTCAAATATGAGCAAGAAATTGAATTGGCCAAAAGGATTTCCGAAGGTGATGGTGATGCCAAAGAAACACTATGTAATTCCAACCTTCGCTTAGTGGTCAGAATTGCCAAGTGCTATCAAAAAAGCGAAATACCTCTTATTGACCTGATTCAGTTGGGGAACCTTGGCCTGCTTCAGGCAGCAGACAGGTATGATCCAGGTAGGGGTGTCCGTTTTTCTTCATATGCATCGTTATGGATAAAGGCATATATCGTTTACGACATAAAAGAGAACATTGGAGAAATACATATCCCATCGGGACGACTGGAAAAAATAAAGGATATAAAGAATTTGCAACGTGATTTGTATACAAAACTTGATCGACATCCTAAAGAGAGCGAACTGTCGGCAGCTTCCGGATTAAGCATTAAACAAATCAGAGACCTTTTTACCACTCCCGAAGCGTCCGAAAGTTTAGATAGAGAAATCAATTGGGGCAATCAAACAATGTCATTTGGAGAAATAGTTGAAGATGTAAATCAAAATGTTGAAGATGAAGTCGAGAAGGACGATCTTTGTTTAAGAATCGAGGATCTTTTAGATAATCTGCCAAATGAGCGTAGAAAGGAAATATTAAGGCTTAGATATGGCCTTAAAGACGGACATTACTACAATTTTAAGGAAATTCATGAATTTTTTCCAGAAATCACAGTCCAAAGATTACAGCAACTGGTAACAGACTCAATAGAAAAGCTACATAAAATGGCAAAGAAAATGAAGCTTGACGAGTAAATTGAAGCTACTACTCAACAACTAGCCACACTCCGTGGTAAAATACACTAGTGTAAAATAGGCCTTGTAGCTCAACGGATAAGCCGCTTCGCGTCTTGCCGGTTGACTAAGGTTTATAATGGCCTTGTAGCTCAACGGATAAGCCGCTTCGCGTCTTGCCGGTTGACTAAGGTTTATAATGGCCTTGTAGCTCAACGGATAGAGCAAGTCCCTTCTAAGGACGAGATGGAAGTTCGATTCTTCCCAAGGTCACTCGAAGACTCGCGATCTCGTGTAGAATCGTTGCGTTAAAGGTGTGTGCAGAGCGATTCTTCCCAAGGTCACAAAAAAAATAGGCGACCTTTGTCGATCTGAGCCTATCTGATATAATTGCCGAGGTGCTGGAATTGGCAGACAGGCACGCTTCAGGAGCGTGTGCTCGAAAGAGCGTGCGGGTTCAACTCCCGCCCCCGGCACATAATTGCACTCGTGGCGGAACTGGCATACGCGGTAGCTTGAGGAGCTACGCCGAAAGGCGTGAGAGTTCGAGTCTCTCCGAGTGCACACATTTTTTCGTACTCACGTAGAGACTTGATGCCAAGTAAGGAAAATGCATGGCGAGTCTCTCCGAGTGCACCAGAGGACACTTAGCTCAGTTGGCTAGAGCGCATCGTTTACATCGATGAGGTCGGGGGTTCGAGCCCCTCAGTGTCCACAAAAATATTAATAAGCTGAGATAAGCAAAGCTTGTCTCAAGCATTCGTGAGACTCATGCTGAGATAGCCAAGGTGGTCAAGGCGGGCGCCTGAAGAGCGTCATATCCAGGTTCGACTCCTGGTCTCAGCACAAGTATAAAATAAATATTTGCGGCGGTAGTTCAGTGGTAGAATGCTTCCTTGCCAAGGAAGAGGTCGAGGGTTCAAATCCCTTCCGCCGCTCACAGGTTTGCGTCGTCAAGGGTTTGATAGTGCCAAGTAAGGAAAATGCACACAAATCCCTTCCGCCGCTCAAAAATTTGGGTAAACTTGACATATCCTCCGGCATTGTGGCATTCTGATTTAATGGATAGGAGCATTCTGATTCAGGAGGATGATTTTGGTTTCTGGAAAAACCTCATTTTAGTAACAGTTTTTTTCATTATCACACCGGTCACAATAGGGGTAAGTCTATTTTCCCTTTTTTCCTTAAAGAAAAACGATTTGGTCGAGAAGAAATTTAATACAACCAATTTGATTATTTCCCCCAAGCCGGGTGTCAGTGTTTATGCAGCTCTGCCGGGTAATGTGCCTACCGTCTCCTCAACTATTGAATACGCAGACGCAAGGCCAAAAATAGTAGAGGGGTATTTGATTCGATACGATTCTCCGCTTGCCCCTTACTCAGACTTAATCGTACAAACCGCTGATAAATATCACTTAGACTTCCGCTTAATTACGGCCATTGCACAGCAAGAAAGTAATCTTTGTAAGATTATCCCTCCCGGTTCATATAATTGCTGGGGTTGGGGAATAACCAGTGTAGGAACTTTGGGATTTGATTCGTTTGCAGATGGCATTGAAACGGTTTCAAGTGGCATTAGGAGTAACTACCTGGACAAGGGTTACTCGACAATTGAGGAAATTATGTCCAAATACACCCCCCAAAGCAACGGCTCTTGGGCCTTCGGCGTCAACAGCTTCATGGAAGAAATGGAGTAATACTAACTATAAACCCAATCCCCCAAAGACTTGACAATCCTGTAGTTACATGCTATAGTGCATCCACATTCCGAGGCTTAGGCATGGAAACATGATCTCGGCGTTGGGATTATATTTGGCCCGTCTATTTATAGGCGGGCCTTCTTTTTAACTATCTAAAAATAACTATGAGCAAAATAATTGCTGTAATTATAATTTTAATCGCACTGGTATTTACGGGTGCGGGTAAGGTTGATGCCCAAAACATATCAGGTGAATCAGCCTGGCTTAAGGCTGACCAAGCCCAGGAATACTTTGACTTCCGTGTTGAAAATTTAAGGAATTTTTTGCAAAAATATAACTCTCCATTGGCACCTTATGCCGAAGAGTTTGTGATTTACGCCGATAAAAATGACCTTGATTACAGGCTTGTACCGGCAATTACCGGTGTTGAATCCACGTTTGGAAAGCGTATACCGGTTAAATCTTATAATGCTTACGGATGGGCAAACGGCGAATATAAATTTACTTCCTGGGAGAATTCCATTGAGCATGTTTCCGGGGTTTTGAAGGATTCATATATTGACCGTGGAGCAGTCTCAATCTATCAAATAGCCAAAAGATACGCCCCTCCATCTACCACCTGGGGAGGGAAAGTGTCATTTTTTGTTTCAAAAATCGACACACTACCCCTAGACTTTGATATAGTCATCTAAAGTCAAAATGCTCGATTGTGTTTTGACTGGTAATCATAGAATTTCTATAAATCAAACTCAGATATAGTACTTTCTTTTGAGTTTGCTATATAATCTAAGCCAGAGCCGGGGTGGTGAAATGGCATACACGCTAGGTTTAGGACCTAGTGCCCCTTAAAGGCGTGCAGGTTCAACTCCTGTCCCCGGCACTCGCTTCACTCGTGTCAGTTCCGGTCGTTGATAGTGCTGGATAAGGTTAATGTTTTGCACACAACTCCTGTCCCCGGCACATAAATCCTCTCGAGGGCACATGTTTCGAGTTTTGTGTTAATATAAGCTATGGAGTCGAACTCTCTTCACGTCCACAAAAACCACAGATCTTCGCTTAGAAATATTCTTTTTATGATGATTCCGATATTGGTTTTTTTAGCCACTTTTGCCTTGTTCATAAAAATTCTTAAATGACCAAAAAAATCATTATTCCCATTATCGCAACTGCTCTTTTTATTGTAGCTGTAGGGATTCTGATTCAAAGAACAAGAATAACCACCTTGCCCACACAAATTGTAAAAGAAGAGCCATCCGTAACCATCAGTAACACAAAGATTTCGGTTAGTCTCGCCAGGACCCAGCAGGAAAGGGAGAGGGGACTTTCCGGAACCTCTTCGTTGGACACAAACTCAGGCATGCTCTTTATTTTTGAAGATAAGGATGTCTCACCCGTCTTTTGGATGAAAGACACCTTAATTCCTTTGGATATAATTTGGATCGCCGAGGGAAAGATTGTAAAAATTGATAAAAATGTGCCTCTTGCTTCTTCCGACACACCCGACAATAAACTTGCGACTTATTCTGCCGGACGTCCTGTCGATTATGTTTTGGAGGTCAATAGTGGTTTTACCGACAAGAGTTCTATAAAAGTGGGGGACGCTGTGAGTGTTTCAGGAATTTAAGGAAAACTCCTCCAATTCTTTCACCCCACCGAAAGCGATTCTATCAAGAACCGCAGCCGCTCCGCCAAAGCTTCTGGCAGAGCTTACACTGAATCCTCCCCATCTCTCATTTATCAGATCTTCCGCTTCAACCAGTCTCTTTTGTTTCGCCAGATCATTAAAAAAATCAAGCTGCAACGAATGAGTTTTTTCCAGACTAAAGCAGGACACTGCGATATTTAAAACAGGTCTTCTTACTGAAGCTTCAACAAGAAGTTTAAAAGCAGCTTTATAAAAATCTTTTGAGTCAAAGAAAGACCTTGGCATTTGTCTGCCGCGGTGCCACCAGGAGCCATCTTTATAAACTATAGCCAGGTGAATTCCTTTAGCGCTGAAACCTGAAGACCTTAACCTTGCAGACATTTTCTCTGTAAGTCTGGAAAGTATTGGGGCAAGCTCTTCTACTTTTGACAGATTTTTACCTATAGCTACCGAGTTCCCGAAGCTGCCTCTTTTAGAAGAAATGTCATCTACCTCAAACCCTGAAAGGCGCATGTGCCAGTAAAGTCCGGTAATAGAATGAAATGCTGCTCTAAGTCTCCAAACGGGGGATCTGTAAAAATCAAGCACTGAGTAAATCCCCATTGTATTGAGTCTTATAGCATTCCGGGTTTTAATACCTGTTAAATCCGTCAGCTTTAGTTTGGAATAAACCTCAAAAAAATTATCTTTATTAATTTCTTCCAATCCGTCAGGTTTTTTTAACCCTGCTGCAATTTTTGCTAAATACCTGTTTGGGGCTATTCCGACCGAAACAGTCAACCATTCTCCGATTTCTTTTTTAATTCTCATCTTAATTTCCCGGCCTACAGCCTTAATGGAACCGTTTCTTAAGGCGGGGTAGTCTCGAAGATTTAACACAAACTCGTCTATTGATTTTGGGGAAAAATCATTTGTATATTCGGAGATCAGTTCACGAAGTTTAAGATGGACATTTCTGTATTTCCAAGGATCCGGCTTTAAAACAATCAGACGGGGATCGAACCTCCGGCCTTCAAAAACCCTCATCCCCGTTTTAATTCCCACTTTTTTTGCCTCAATAGATGCTGCCAAAATACACCCTCCGGGGGTTGGATAAGAGGCTACTGCAACAGACTTTCCTCTCAAAAAGGGATTTGCCTGCTGTTCGATGCTTGCAAAACAGGAATTAAGGTCCAGATGTAAATTAAAAGAAGGTTGGCTGTTAAATTCCATTTTCCACCTCCTCTAATTTCCAACCCAAACTTTCCGTATTAAAAACAAGTCTCATGAATAAGTTTTTACTGGCAACTGAAAAAACATGGTAAAGAGTTTTGCCTTGGCGGTATGTGTGATGAAGCCCAACTTTTTCAATTTTATAAATGCGGTCTTTCCACTTTACCCATCTTGGATATTCGTTCATACCAACCAAAACCGTTTCATAAATTTGCTCTGCCATAATCATTTGTAACCCGAATAAAATACGAAATCAAGTATCAATATTTAATAAAACACAGTTTGGTGGGATATAATTATGAAGTGAAGAAAGTAATAGTTTGGGTTTTAATTGCCGTAATTTTTATTCTCGTAGGATGGTATGGCCGCGTCCTTTATGAACTTCCCAAAAACTCGAATCCTATTGCCCAAATAAAACCAACACCTCTACTTAAATATACTATCGAAAACCTATCCGGCGTCAATTTTGAAACATCAAAAATCGAGATTGGCGAAACTATTTTTGAGTCGGATAAATTTACATCGTATAAATACACCATGAAGTTTAGTCCTGATTTTTCACAAAATATAAAAACAGTTTCGGGCATGATAAATATTCCTAAAAAGGAAGGAGCATTTCCCGTAATCGTAATGTTTCGGGGATTTGTAAGCCAGGAAATTTATGAAACAGGAATAGGAACCAGGCCTTCCGCAAAAGTCTTTGCAGAAAATGACTTTATAACCGTGGCGCCTGATTTTTTGGGTTATGCAGATAGTGATATCGAGGCCAGCAATATTTTCGAATCACGTTTTCAAACTTATGTCACGGCAGCTGTGACGCTTAAAGCTATTGCCTCTATTGAAAAATGGGACGGCAAAAACACTTTTATCTGGGGACATTCAAACGGGGGACAGGTGGCTCTCACCACACTTGAAATAACCGGTGTCGACTACCCAACTGTTCTTTGGGCTCCGGTAGGTCGTCCGTTCCCTGCCTCGATTCTTTATTATATTGACGAAGCTGCCGATGGCGGGAAGTTTTTAATAGACCAACTTGCCGATTTTGGGGATACTTATGACGCCGGAAAATATTCACTGACAAATTACTTAGATAAAATCAAGGCTCCTGTCGAAATCAACCAAGGCACTGCGGACATAGCAGTTCCTTACTGGTGGNGGGGCCAACCACAATCTGGCACCTGCCTGGGATAATGTTGTGGAAAATAGTTTAAATTTCTACAAAGAACACCTGGAGAAATAACACCTATCGAACGAAAAGATAGTCGACTCTTTCAAAATCCGCTATAACTAGCTTATTTATGACAGAACTCAAATAATTTGAATTCTGACATGTAATACCCCTTTATCGAGCATCACACTACTACCTTATTTATTACTGTCTTGGCTCCATGGGCTTGGCAACGTTGACATTAATCTTGCGGCCTTTAAGCTCGTATTGATTAAATTTCTCAATTGCTGCTTGTGCTTCTGCATCACTTCCCATAGTTACGAAACCGAAACCACGGCTTCTGCCAGTCATTCTATCTGTTATGATAGCTGCGTCAGATACGGTTCCTGCTCCTGCAAAAAGGGCTTTTAGATCCTCAACACTTACTTCCCATGCTAAATTACCAATAAAAAGTTTGGATTGCATTTGATTTTTAAATTTTCACCTCCTCTTAAAGAAGTCTGAACAAAGGCGGAGCTTATCGACAACCGAAGCATCGCTATCCCTTGAAAACTCTGTGTATAGTATATAATAATTGGTATCAAATGACAAATAAGCGTACAGAAAAAGCCAAAGAGCCCTCCAACCAGCCTTCGACAGGGCAGGGTGGTGTTGTTCCCAAAATTCCTACTTTAAATTTCGGACCCAAGAAACCGTCAATATTCTCCGGTAACAAAGGCTTTTCTCCGAAGGGAAACCCCCGGGGAAAATTTAACCAAGCCACTTTCCATACGCAGCACAAAGGCGGACCCTCAGGCGGCAAATAATCAGGATAATCCAGTAGATAGAAGCCAGGAACTAAGTTATAATACGTCATTATGGCTGACAAAATAACCTCCGTAATCGCAAAAGAAGATAACGGAAACATTCAAATAACCTTTGCCATTCCTTCTGATGTTATAAAAAGCGCAGAAGACGAAACTATAAAGGAGTTCGCAAAAGATACCGAAATTGCCGGATTCAGGAAGGGCATGGCACCGCTTGATAAGGTAAAAGATAAAATTCCCCAAAGCACACTTATCGAACATTCACTTAGCCACGTTTTACCCAAAGCTTTGGCAGAAGCAGTTACAGAAAACAAATTACAAATAGCTATTTATCCAAAATTCGAACTCATAAGTGCAAAGGAAGGTGAGGCGTGGCAAATTAGAGGAACAACTTGTGAACTTCCAAAGTTCGAGCTTGGAGATTACAAGAAGGCAGTAACAGGTGAACTTGCGGCAGCATCCATCATTGTTCCGGGAAAGGACAGTGCTGACAAATCCGCATCCGGTCAAATTTCTCGAGACAAGAAAGAACAGATTGCAATAAAGGCTATTCTTGAAAATACCAAGATAGAGATTCCACAAATATTAATTGAAGAAGAAGCGGACAGCCGTTTATCAAATCTTTTAGGAAGACTTGAAAAGTTGGGGCTGGCTTTGGAAAATTATTTAGCCTCTATGGGTAAGAAAGCGGAGGATTTACGGGCAGATTATGCAAAACAGGCCAAAGAGGCGATTGCACTTGACTTAATCCTCACGAAAATTGCAGAGTCGGAAGGTCTTAAAATCGACCAAAAAGAGGTAGATGCAGCTTTGAATATGTCTCAAGTCGATATAAAGGAAAAGGATCAAAATCCCTCAGAAACAGATAACAGAAAAAGATTAATGGAATCAATTTTGAGGCGTAGGGCAGCACTGGATTTCTTGATTAACCTGAGTTAAAATCGGGCCTAATGGCAGATACCAAAAAGAGGAACCAAAACATAGTAACTCGCCAAAATGTTCTTGAATCCCTTAAAGATCTGGGAACAGGTACTTCCGTCCAAACTAAAGATTTTATTAAAAATACTTCAGAAGATTTTATCCGTGAACTATTAGGATTAACCATACCCCAAGTTAAAAGGTCAGGTGAGCTAAATTTGGGTCAAACCGTGCAAATGGGAGATATTCTTAGTGGCCGTGAGGAGCGAACCCGGGAGGTCAAAATGCAAGCTACTTTTGAAAGACGAATTTTGAATGAAGAGAGAAGAACATCACAGGAAAAAAGCGGCGAACTTAGGATGGAGCTTAAGGCTATTATGGAAGAAATACAAAAAGTTGCGGCCAGCACCGAAAATTTTGCCGAAGCTGCACAAGTCAGTATGATCTCAGCTCCCATTGAACCCGGTATATACCATGTTCACTTTTTTGAAAGTATTTTGGAGTTTTTACAGTCTTTCCGAAAAAGAATAGATCTTGCAGCTACTTGGCTCACGTCGACAAATAAAAGAGCCGAAAAGAAAAATTACTGGGCAACATATAAGAAAAAGGGTAGTTCGTTCCTACTTTCACCGGACCATTATCTTTCCAGATCAGCCGGTTAATTTAATATATTTATATGCTTCAAATAAAATTTAGCTATGACAGAGATTAACCATTGTCACGAGATTAATTGTCCTGCTGCCTGTTGCTAAAATATTTACGGATATTTGCCAGGGTCCGTCAACCACTTTCTAAAAATTTTTCCCAGTGCTCTACCGGTACCCACGGAAGACGAGCTTATTAAAAATATTATTTCTCACAAAAGTGGCGTTTATTATTTTACAGACCGGTCATGGCTATATTTTTCGGTCAGTGGAATTTGTCCTAATTTAAATCAAGAAATGAACTGTAATGTCCATAACTCAAATTATTACCTGGCCGCGTGCAGAAACATGACTCCGGAAAGTGAAGAATGTGCCAAATCTCAATTAGCCTTCAAAAAGAATTTACAATTTTGTGGACGCTGAGGGGCTCGTGTGCATAACATTGATCCCAAGCACTATCGGGATCCTCTAGTCAACGAACAAAGTGAGTGGACGCTGAGGGGCTCGAACCCCCGACCTCATTCACGTCAAGAATGCGCTCTAGCCAACTGAGCTAAGCGTCCATGTAATGGCAGCTTCGTCTCGTCGTAAGCGTCCATATATACTTAGCAGGGTTATTATAGCCGAACTTGGACAATTCTTCAAAACCCATTATGGATAGCAATTAGGCCAAATGCCTTTCTTGCCAATGCTTATTGCATAAGCTGCTGTTTGTACGGCCTCCTCAGCATTCGATCGGAGATCAAGACTGGGGTCTTCACCAAAACTGTTTCTTATATTTTTCCAGGTAACACCACCGAATTGATAAAGTCCTACATATCCCAAATGCTCAGCTAAAGGGTTAAATCCGGATTCACAAAGAGCAATGTGCCTTAAAACATCGGCACTGACTCCATATTGGGAAGCGAATCTGTTAATAAATCCGTTAATCTCTTCTGATGAAAAAATTGGTTGAGGTACGGCTGTTGGGGTTGGTTTTTTGGTTGGAGAAATAGTAGGGGTGGGAGACTTGGTCGGAGTTGCCGTTGGTGTCAGGGTAGGCTTTGGGCTTTCTGTCGGTGTGGATGTGGGGTAAGGCGTAAGTGCTACAGAAAGAACCGCTGTTTTGGTCTTTTGCTTCCTTATTACACCCAAAGAAACAGCCTCGGCTGCGAGAAGTAAAAGTAAAATATAAACAATAATATTTTTCACCTGCACTATTTTATCATCAAAAAAAGAAATCCACTTGGAGAAGTGGGGTCCATCTACATTACAAATAGCCAAAATAAAATTGCGAGAATGATCCTATAAACACCAAAGACTATAAAGTTGTGTTTTTTTACATAATTTACCAAAAATTTAATAGCTATCATTGCAAAAATAAAGGAAAAAACGGTTCCTATAAACAAGGTTAGCGTCCCGGATTGGGAAATATATTGCCTGGATTTATAAACATCCAAAGCAGATGCGGCCATCATGGTAGGAACTGCCAAGAGGAACGAGAATTCCGTCGCAGTAGCTCTATTTATTCCGGTGCTTAAGCCACCGATAATCGTTGCTGCAGCACGGGACATTCCGGGAATAATCGAAAGACACTGAAAAGAACCTATTAAAAACGCTTTTTTATAAGTTACTTTTTCGTAATCAACAGGACCACCCAGCTCTCTTTTTTGCAATAATCTTTCTATTATTACCAAAGCCACACCTCCCCAAAAAAGTGCGTTTAAAGTTACAACAGAGTTCCCCAGGAGAAAGTTCTTAATGAAGGGGTATAGCGTCAGACCAACAATTGCCGTCGGAATAAAAGCAACAAATAGCTTTTTCAATAGCTTAATACTCAAAAATCGCTTTGTGTATAAAACCACAACAGCCATAATTGCGCCAAGTTGTATTACTATCTCAAAAGTCTTAACGAAATTTGAATCTCCTATACCTAAAAGTTTTGAGGTAAGTATCAAATGTCCTGTTGAAGAAATCGGAAGAAATTCAGTTAGTCCTTCAACAACAGAAAGGGTGAAAATGTGCAAGATTTCCATCACTTTATTTTATCACGATGTAACCTACGTGTTGACACCTTTTGATTATGGAACCGGGTTCCTCTTTTTAGATCAAATTCGACTTCACCGGAAATGTGGGCTTTTGGATTGCCATACCCTGTAATCAACTGTCTGAAAATTTCAGCTTTGCCTAATCCTTGTTTAAAACATTCCTCAAAATGCGACAAAACATCGTTTACAGGCATTCCGGTACGTGATGATATATGATTTACGACCGATTCTCTGATGCCTTGGTTCCGCTCCCGCATATATAAGAAATACTACAAAATTAAGATTTCATCAACGGGCACAAACATGGTAAAATAGTGTTTCGCGAGGGCTCGTGGTATACCGGTAACACGCTTCCATGGCATGGAAGAGTAGCGGGTCCAATTCCCGCCGAGTCCACACTCGCTTTAATTGGGTTTTAAGAGTATAATTACGCTATAGGTTAATAATCCCGTAAAGCTTCAGTGAAGTAGGGTTTTTATCAAAAACATGGAAATACGAAACGTTGCTATTATTGCGCACGTCGATCACGGTAAAACTACCTTGGTTGATGCTTTGCTGCGCCAATCTCATACCGAGATGAAAAAGGAGGTTGCCGAACAAGACACCATTCTCGACTCAAACGAACTTGAAAGAGAGCGCGGAATCACCATCTTTAGTAAAAATGCCTCAGTTGAATACAAAGGTGTAAAAATAAATATTATCGACACTCCCGGCCATGCGGACTTCGGCGGGGAAGTTGAACGCGTTCTTTCCATGGCTGACGGTGCTTTACTTTTGGTTGACGCCAAAGAAGGCCCAATGCCTCAAACAAGATTTGTTCTCAGGGAAGCACTTAAGTTGGGTTTAAAAATAATTGTTGTTGTCAATAAAATTGATAAAAAAGGCGCCCGTCCCGAATGGGTCCAGGGGAAGACTTTTGATTTATTTGTGGAGCTTGGTGCCAACGAGGAAACCGCTCTTTTCCCGACAGTATATGCCTCCGGACGTGACGGTAAGGCAGGTGTTGAACCCGATATTGATAAAATGACCGATATTTCGGCCATTTTTGATGCAATACTTAAATACATTCCTGAGCCAAATGCGCATCCGGGTGAACCCCTTCAAATGCTTGTCAGTAACATCGGTTACGATAACTACAAAGGTAGAATTGCTATCGGTAAAATCCACTCGGGTAGTATTAAAAACGGGCAAGATGTTGCTCATATAGATCGTGAGGGTGTAATTTCAAAATTTAGAATCACTTCACTATTCACTTTTAAGGGTCTTGGCAAACTTGAAGAAGCAGAAGCTTTGGCAGGAGACCTGGTTGCTGTGTCGGGAATATCTGATATTAATATCGGGGAAACCATTGCCGATCCCGTAACACCGGTGGCCTTGCCTCTACTGGATATTGAGCAGCCAACGGTAAAAATGATATTTATGGTCAACAATTCTCCATTTGGTGGTAAAGAGGGTGAATTTAAGACCAGTAGCCAAATTAGGGCCAGACTTTACAAGGAACTTGAAACTGACGTAGCTCTTAAAGTTGAGGATAACTCCGACGGAACATGGACGGTTAGTGGCCGCGGTGAACTCCACTTGGCAATTTTTATTGAGCGTATCAGACGTGAGGGTTACGAGTTCCAAGTCAGTAGACCTCATGTTATAAATCACTCAGAAAATGGAAAAGTAATGACACCTTTTGAAAAGGTTTACATAGAGGTACCCGAGACTTATTCCGGAGTAGTTATTCAAAAAATGGGACAAAGGCATGCCAAAATGGATAATATGGAATCAACTGAAGGTATAACCTTCCTTGAGTTTACTGTTGCAACAAAAGAGCTTATCGGTTTCCGAAGTGAATTTATTACCGACACCAAAGGTCTCGGAATAATTAATGCGGCCTTTTATGAATATTTGCCCGATGACGGATTCTCAAGGGATCGAGAGAGAGGAAGTCTGGTGGCATACGAAACAGGTGAAACCAGGCTTTATGGCATGACCCAGGTCCAGGATCAGGGTGAGTTTTTTGTTGGCCCGGCTGAAAAAGTTTATAAAGGCCAGGTTATTGGCCAATGTAGTAGAACAGGGGATTTGAGAGTTAATGCCTGCAAAGAAAAGAAACTTAGTAATATGAGAAGTAAAGGTGACGGTTCAATGGAACATTTTAACGTTCCTCACAGAATGGGGCTTGAAGAAGCTCTTGAATATATCGATGACACTGAATTAGTTGAAGTTACACCTAAGTCGGTTAGGATTAGAAAAGTAATTTTAGACGAAGTTGAGGCCAGAAAAGCTGCCAAACTGGCGAAACATTGACTTTAGCCTGCAGAGTAGTTAAATTAGTGTAATGGAAGGTTAATACATACGATTTTACCCTGATTCACCAACAGGGGAGTAAAGATTAGCCAAAACGAGAAGTAATTGAAGTGGAACCACGCTTCGGAAGCTTCGGCGCAAGCTGACTTCACAAGTCGTCTTCAAGGAAGTATCATTAAATTATGGAATTAGAACATTTAAGACATTCTTGTTCTCATCTATTGGCATCGGCTGTCCTAGACTTATGGCCGGATGCAAAACTAACCCTTGGTCCGGCAATCGAGGACGGTTTTTATTACGACATTGATTTTGGTGATACAAAAATTTCTGAGGCAGATTTTCCCAAGATTGAGGAAAAAATGCACGATCTAGTCAAGTCTTGGAGTGGTTTTGAAAAGGAAATCGTTTCCCAAGAAAAGGCCCTGGAAATATTTAAGGGTAATGACTACAAAGCTGAGCTTATTCAGGAAATTGCCAAAAAAGACGAGGAAATTACCTTATATAAATCCGGTAACTTCTTTGATCTTTGTCGTGGAGGACATATCGAAAAACCTTCGCAGGAATTAAAGCATTTTAAAATATTGTCCGTGGCAGGCGCTTACTGGAGGGGCGACGAGAAAAACAAGATGCTGACCCGCATTTACGGTACTATTTTTTCTACACAAAAAGAGTTGGACGAATTTTTGGAAAGAAAAAAGCTTGCCGAGGAGTCGGACCATAGAAAAATCGGTAAAGACCTTAATCTTTTTGTTTTCTCTGATCTTGTAGGCAAAGGCCTTCCCCTTCTTACGCCCAAGGGGTCTACCATAAGAAGAGAGCTTGAGAGATTTGTCGTAGATACCGAACTTGATTGGGGATACCAGCATGTCTACACACCTCCGATAGCAAAGACTGAACTTTACAAGACCTCGGGTCATTATCCATATTACAAAGATACTATGTACCCGGTTATGAAAGTTGATGAAGACGAGCTTATACTGCGCCCTATGACTTGTCCGCATCACTTTATGCTCTATAAGTCTCAACCGAGAAGTTATAGGGAGTTGCCTATCAAACTGGCAGAAATATCCCCCCAATTCAGATATGAAAAAAGTGGCGAACTTTCGGGACTCATGCGTGTCAGGACTTTTATTCTTACAGATTCCCATATATTTACACAAAAAGAAAACGCCAAGGAGGTTATAAAGGACGTTCTTAAGCTTATAGACTATCTTAATGAAGCATTGGGCTTCAAAAAGGGAGTCGACTACAGATTCAGACTTTCGCTCGGTGATAGGAAAGATGAAAAGAAATACTATAAAGACGATACGGCCTGGGATTTTGCAGAGGAAGTACTGCGAAAAGTCCTTAAAGAAGTTGACGCTCCTTATTATGAGGCCGAAGGCGAAGCAGCTTTTTACGGACCTAAGATAGATGTCCAGATTAAAAAAATTAACGGTCAGGAAGAAACCGCCTTCACGGTTCAGTACGATTTTGTAATGCCTAAACGTTTCGAACTAAAATATATCGACGAAAAGGGAAAAGAGGTTGAGCCTGTCGTTATTCACAGAGCTTCAATCGGCGCCATTGAGCGCACCATGGCTTTCCTGATCGAAAAGTACCGTGGAAATTTCCCAACCTGGCTAACTCCTGTTCAGGTTAAAGTCTTGCCGATTGCTGAAAGACATCTTGAATACGCTAAAAAGATTTCTGAGGTCCTTGCAAAAGCTAAGATTAGAGTTGAAGTCGATGATAAAAATGACACTTTGGGAGCAAAAATCAGAAACGCTCAAAGCGAAAAGGTGGCCTATATGTTTATCGTCGGGGACAAGGAAAAAGACTCAAATTCCGTCTCTGTCAGGAAAAGAGATGGTGAAGATTTGGGAAGTAAAGATATTGAGGAATTTACAAAGGCTTTATCCAAAGAAATCCTGGAAAAGGCTACCGGCTAACTCATCCTTGAATAAATCACACTTTTTAGGTAGAATTCACATATAATTAAGAAGTTGGGAAAAAGTAATCTTTTTTGGCGCACAGATTTTTCTATCAGGGCTCCCTCCCTCAGGGTTATTGATTCTGAAGGTAAATTGGTTGGAGTTTTGGGGAAAGACGATGCGGTAAGACGCGCAAAGGAAGTCGGTTTGACATTGGTCGAGATAGCACCGAATGCGACTCCGCCTGTAGCCAAAATAGTTGATTTTGGGAAGTTTAGGTACGCAGAAGAGAAAAAGGCGAGGGCCCAGGCAAAAAAGGTTAAAGGTGGAGATGTTAAAGAAATTCGTTTTAGTCCGTTTATAGCCGAAAATGACTTTAACGTAAGAATTGAAAGGATAAAAGAGTTTTTTGCCGATAAAAACAAAGTTAGGGTGGTGGTTGTTTTTAAAGGACCGCAGATGAGAGTGAAGCACGTCGGTTACGATGTGATCAAAAAGATTAAAACAGTTTTTGGAGATACCGTCATTACCGATATGGAACCAAAATTCCTAGGTAAACACCTAGTAACGGTTATCTCGCCGGTCAGTAAGACTAGGGTTAAGGTTCAGGACGAAGTTGTCGAATCAGCCGAAAAAATAGACTTAAAAAAATAACATGAACAAAAGGAAAGTCAGAAAATCAATTACAAACAGGTTTAAGATTACCAAAACCGGTAAGGTGATGCGTCGTCAGGGTTTCAGAAGACATCTTAAAAAGAGTAAAAGCTCCAAACAACTTACAAATTTGAAAAGAGTTATAGAGCTAAAAGGCTATTATGCCAAAAAAGTTAGAAAAGCCGTCGGAAAGAAGATTAGGAAATCAAAGAAAATAACCAAATAATATATGAGAGTTAAATCAATTTCAGCCAGACGTCACAGGAAAATGCTTTCCAGAGCAAGAGGGTTTAAGCAGGCCAGAAGCAGCAGAATTCAGGTTGCCAAGGAGGCTTTGCTTCATGCAGGAGCATATGCATATCATGGAAGAAAGCTTAAAAAGAGAAACCTTCGTACACTTTGGATAACAAGAATCAGTGCTGCAGTTAAAAGCTATGGAGTTTCTTACAACAAGTTTATTGCAGCTCTTAAAAAGGAAAAGATCGAAATTGACAGAAAGATTTTAAGCGACATTGCCGCAAAAGACTCTGAAACATTTAAGAAAATAGTGCTCGCAACTGGCGTTATTAAAGAAGCAGGATTTAGCTTTACTACCACCGAGAAATAACGGAGGTATTGCTTAAGTCTAGTTAACCTCCGTAAGGGGGTTTTTCTTTGCCCGTCGAAGCATTGGCATAAGGCGTATACGAATAGTATTGAAAAGCCGAGTGCGAAAACTAAGCCGGGTGTTGTAGAATTAATGACATGCAGGAAGATATATTGAATACCAAAAACCAGGCTTTGGCGCAATTAATGTCAGCGGAAAGTGTAAATGAACTTGAGCAAATCCGCATAGACTATTTCGGAAGAAGTGGAAAATTCACCAACCTTATAAAAGATATTAAAAAAGCACCACCCGAAGAAAGAAAACACATCGGACAAACTTTAAACGAGGCCAAAAAATCAATTGAGACGTTGCTGGAAGGCCAAAAAAATAGTTTTAAAGAAGTGGCACGGGAGTGGTTTGACCCGACAATCCCCGGAGAAAAACCTGACGTAGGACATATCCACCTGATTACTCTTACAATTGAAAAAATCTCCGAAATATTTACAAGAATTGGATTCGAAAGAGCAAGATACCCGGAAGTGGAATCGGACTATTTTGCCTTTGAAGCTCTAAATATGCCCAAAAATCACCCTGCCAGGGATGAATGGGAAACATTTTTTGTGGACGTACCGGAAAATCCTAAATCCGGCAAAACAGTTTTAACTCCACATACCAGTAGCGGTCAGGTTCGTGAAATGCTTAGAGTAGGAAAACCTCCTGTGCGAATGATAAACATCGCAAAATGTTACCGAAGACAATCGGATATCTCACATGTCCCGATGTTTCATCAATTTGAAGGTTTGGTTATCGATAAAGGCATTTCCATAGTAAATCTCAAAGGCACCCTGGACTACTTTGCTAAGGCTTTTTTCGGTAAGGATAGGGTTACCCGATTAAGGCCGTATCATTTTCAATTTACCGAACCTTCGTTTGAAATTGACATAAGCTGCGGTGTGTGTGGAGGCAAAGGGTGTAAAGTTTGCAAAGCCGGTTGGCTGGAACTTGGAGGGGCGGGAATGGTACACCCCAATGTTCTTAAGGCAGGGAGGGTTGACCCTAAGATATATTCCGGATTTGCTTTTGGTTGGGGAGTGGAGAGAGTCTTGATGATGAGGGAGGGCCTCGGAATACCTGATGTCAGAATGATTTACAGTACGGATCTACGTTATCTGTCACAATTTTAATATGGATATACAAATTTTGGATTCTTGGCTTAGAGACTACCTAGAAACTCCGGCAAATCCCCGAGAGATTGCCAAATATCTTTCACTTTGTGGCCCTTCCATCGAAAAAGTTGAGAAGGTTGGTAATAACCATGTCTACCATATAGAAATAACAACCAATAGAATAGACTGCGCCTCAGTTTACGGCATTGCCAGGGAGGCTTCAGCTATTCTTCCCAGATTCGGAATCAAGGCAAAACTTAAGGAGTTCAGATTGGATTCAAA
>Ga0075727_118_pt1 | contig 15663 bp, 9 predicted proteins | sample RifGroB1_FD_68419 | JGI IMG/M metagenome (GOLD analysis project Ga0075727, IMG submission 68419) | Microgenomates (Woesebacteria) bacterium GW2011_GWB1_40_12
TAGAGATAGGCAGAAAATTAATGATAAGCAGATAGTTGCTCTGGCAAAATACGCAGATAAAATCCAAAAACATTACTATTTTCCTCAAGATATGGAATGGGCTCTTGAAAAAGACAAGCTATTTATAGTTCAGACACGTCCGGTTACTACAATTGCCCAAACGGCCAAATCAGAAAAAACCGAGAAAAACAGTAATGTTAAATTTGCCGAAGCACCGATCCTCGCCGGGGCGGCAGCATCCCCGGGTATCGGGACGGGAACTGTCAGGATACTTAAGTCCCCCAAAGAGATTGACAAAATTAAAAAGGGTGACGTATTGGTGGCTCCTATGACTTCACCTGATTATGTACCGGCAATGAAAAAGTCAGCCGCTATTATCACTGATGAAGGCGGGCAAACTTCGCATGCAGCAATTGTCAGTAGAGAAGCTACGAAACTGTTGAAAGACGGACAAATCGTGACAGTTAACGGTCAATCGGGACAAGTGTTTATGGGGGCGGGTGTCAAAAAGACCGAGGAAGAAAAAGCTTTAACTACAAAGCTTAAACATTCCAAAACAAAAACGGCCACCAAAGTTTATGTAAATCTTGGTCAGCCGGACAGAGCTGCCGAAATTGCTAAAGCAAATGTAGACGGGGTAGGCCTTTTAAGAGCGGAATTTATGATTGCCGATATCGGTATTCATCCCAGAGAAGCGATCAAAAGAAAAGAGCAGGAAGAATTTATCACTAAACTTTCCCGTGACCTGCGGACTTTTTGTAAAGCGTTTTACCCCAGACCTGTGATTTACCGCGCAACTGACTTTAAAACCAATGAATATAGGAGTCTTGAGGGAGGAAAATTCTGGGAACCGGTAGAGCCTAATCCTATGCTTGGATTCAGGGGAGCTTTTAGGTATGTTGCAAATCCTGAAGTTTTTAATCTTGAGTTGCAGGCTATTAAGAATGTACGCGAGAAGTACGAGAATTTGGAATTAATGGTTCCTTTCGTAAGATCCCCTGAAGAATTGACCAGAGTAAGGAAACTTGTAGCCACTCAAGGACTTTTCGAAAAACCAAGTTTTAAATTCTTGATGATGGTAGAAATTCCGGTTAATGTTATTCAGATTGAAGATTTTATCAAAGTAGGTATAGATGGGGTTTCCATAGGCAGCAATGATTTGACGATGCTTATAGAGGGAACGGACAGGGATAATTCGGATGTTGCGACCGAATTTAATGAAATGAGACCTGCGGTTCTTTGGGCACTTGAACGTGTTATCAAAAAATGTAATGAGGCAGGAATTACTTCCTCAATTTGTGGACAGGCTCCCAGTGTATATGAAGAGTTGGTTCAAAAGTTGGTTCGCTGGGGAGTAACGAGTATTTCGGTTAACCCAGATTCTATTGATAGAGTGCGTGGCACAGTTGCGCATGCTGAAAAAGACATATGAGTAAAATAAAAAACGTATGGGNGTTCCTGCGGGAGCATCAACAGGAACCCATGAAGCACTGGAGCTTAGGGATACACAAAATCAAAGGTTTGGCGGTATGGGAGTACTTCAGGCAGTAAATAATGTAAATACAGTTTTGGGGCCTGCGGTTATTGGTATGGATCCTACAGATCAGGAAGGGATTGATAAAAAGCTTATCACACTTGATGGAACCGAGAATAAGACCAAATACGGAGCCAACGCAATCTTATCGATTTCCGAAGTAGTGGCAAAATGTGCGGCAACTGTAACTAACCAGCCACTCTATTCATGGATTTTTGCTCTGGCTACCAAATATGGTATTTGTACCAGCGTAAAAGTTCCGACACCGCTTTTTAATATGATTAATGGCGGAAAACACGGCGCAGGTAACCTTGATTTTCAGGAATTTTGGGTAATACCCACGACTACAAAGACTTATTCAGAGGGTCTTCAGATCGGGGCCGAGATATACCATACAATAGGTGAGAATCTTAAACACCGTGGTGCTATTCATTCTGTAGGAGATGAGGGTGGCTACGCGCCTGATCTTTTTACTAATGCCGATGCGTTGGAGGTGTTTGTAGAGTCCATTCGCCAGAGTAATTATGCATTGGGACGAGATGTACTTCTGGGGCTAGATGTTGCTTCTAACAGTTTCTACAAAGACGGGGAGTATCTCATTAAAGACAGGGCTTCGGGAATGAGTGATTCTCAGCTTGAAGAATTTTATAAGGCACTTATCGATCAATACAAGCTTGCCATTATTGAGGATCCTTTTTTTGAGGATGCTTGGGAAGCATGGGAAAGCTTTACCGGTCAGGTTTTCCAAACTACTTTGGTTGTCGGAGATGATCTTTTGTGCACTAACCCCAAACGTGTGGAAAAGGCGATAAAGGAGAAGGCCTGTAATTCTATTTTGGTTAAACCGAATCAGGTTGGAACTATTACTGAAACTCTGCAGGTAATCAAGATGGCTAAAAATGCGGGTTGGAAAATAATTGTTTCCCATAGGTCGGCCGAGACAAATGATAGTTTTATTGCGGACTTTGCTGTTGGGGTCTCCGCCGACTATGTAAAATTTGGCGCTCCGGCCAGAGGTGAAAGAGTTGCCAAATACAACCGACTTTCTACCATAGATGTTGAATTGGGGAGAATGAAATAATGCACGACGAATCTTCAAAATTTGTACTTTTGGTTGTTATTGACGGCTGGGGTATTTCTGTAGCGGGACCGGGAAATCCCCTTTCTCAGGCAAATTTACCTAACATGCGCAAGTTTATGAACTCCTTTCCTCATACACAACTTTTGGCTTCGGGGGAAGCGGTTGGTTTACCAAGAGGTGAACCCGGTAATACAGAGACAGGCCATTTAAATTTGGGTGCAGGAAGGATAGTTTACCAGGATCTTCAAAGGATAAATATGAATATTGCTGACGGAGGTTTTTACGACAACAAGGTTCTTATCGGAGCAATTGACCATGCCCGTAAAAATAACAGCAATTTGCACCTGATGGGTCTTGTAGGCGCAGGTGGAGTCCATAGCAACCTGGAGCATCTTTTTGCTCTTATAGAACTTGCGGAAAAGCAACAGTTTAACAGGGTTTTCCTACATCTCTTTACAGACGGCAGAGACTCCCCGCCAACTGCAGCAAAAACATATGTCAGTAAAATAAGAGAGGTAACCGAAAAACATAAAATCGGCCAGATAGCTACCTTGATGGGCAGATATTGGGCAATGGATAGAGACATGCGTTGGGATAGAACCGCGAAGGCATATTTTGCTTTGACTAAAGGAGAGGGGCATCTCTTCAAAACACCCGAAGAGGCAATTGACGCTTCTTACGCGGAAGGTAAAACGGATGAGTTTATTGAGCCTTCTATTATGGCTAACCCGCAAGGACAACCTTTGGGAATTATAAAACCCAACGATTCGATAATATTTTTTAATTTCAGAATTGACAGGCCAAGGCAACTTTCCAGGGCGTTCACATTTCAGGATTTTTCCAAAGCAAACCTTCCTGTGGGTTTTGACCCTTATTTAGTTAAATATCAAAAATCCCACTTGGCCACGGTACCTACAATTACCGGCGAGCCGTTTGTCAGGGGTGCCAAATTGGATAATCTATATTTTGCTACTATGACCCAATATGAAAAGGCGATTGAAGAATTCGGTGCCAAAGTTGCTTTTCCTCCGGAAAATGTAAAATTCCCACTGGGTGCAATTATCGCCAGTCAGGGATATAAACAGTTAAGAGTCTCCGAAAGCGAAAAAGAAAGGTTTGTAACCTATTATTTTAACGGTCAGCAGGAAATGGCCTTCGAGGGTGAAGATAGAATTATTGTTCCTTCTCCGAAAGTGGCAACTTATGATCTGATGCCGGAAATGAGCGCCCTGGAAATTACAAATAATGTGCTATCCAAACTTAAGTCCGGCACCGAATATAAATTTATCCTGATAAATTTTGCTAACCCCGATATGGTTGGTCACACCGGTAATATCGGAGCCGCTGTTAAGGCATGTGAGGTTGTCGACGAGTGCATAGGCAAATTGGCCGATATGGTTATGGCCTATGGAGGATATATGCTGATAACTGCGGACCATGGAAACGTTGAGGAAATGATAGATGCCTCAACCGGTTCAATTGAAACTGAGCACAGTGAGAACCCTGTCCCGTTTGCTGTGATTTCACAAAAAACCATGGGTAAATCAATTACGCTTACCTCGGGAATTTTGGCAGATATTGCGCCAACTATACTAAAACTATTGAGCATCAATGTTCCCTCTAATATGACCGGCAGAGATCTTCTTGAGGGATTAACTGTTTAACCGTACAATTACTAAATATATGAAATTTGTTTTGTTTATCTTTGATTTCATCTTACACATTGATGTTCACCTGGGGGCGCTTCTTAGCCAGTACGGAATTCTGACCTATGCCATACTTTTTGCAATAATATTTATTGAAACCGGATTGGTGTTTTTTCCGTTCCTACCGGGTGATTCCCTTCTTTTTGCAGCGGGTGCTTTCTCGGCACTGGGTTCTTTGAATATATTCGTACTGATACCCCTTATGATGGCGGCGGCGATACTTGGAGATACCGCAAACTATTGGATAGGTCATTTTTTTGGAGAAAAGCTTATAGCAAATCCTAAAGTACCAATTAAAAAGGAACATATTGAGGAAACCCAAAAGTTTTTTAATAAACATGGGGGCAAAACCATAATTTTGGCCCGCTTTGTCCCGATTGTCAGAACTTTTGCGCCTTTTGTCGCAGGAATCGGTAAAATGCATTACGGACAATTTCTTTCTTATAACGTCATAGGCGGAGTTTCTTGGGTTTTTATCGGTACCACTCTGGGATACTTTTTTGGAAACATTCCGTTTGTTAAAGAAAACTTTTCCTTAATAATTTTAGCAATTGTCTTTATATCAATAATCCCAATGATGATTCCGCTTTTCAAGAAGGCTATTAAAAAGAGAGGTTAATTTTTGTACTTTCTGACGAGACCCACAACCCGGCCCTGAATCCGAACGTTTTTAACAAAAATAGGCTGCATGGTGGAATTGGCCGGCTGAAGCCTGATTCTGGTTGCTTCTTTATAGAATCTTTTTAAGGTAGCCATACCGTTATCGAGTAAGGCAACTACCACATCGCCATCCGAAGCCTGTTCTGTCTGTTCAACTATGACATTGTCTCCGTCCATAATTCCATCCTCGATCATACTCTCGCCCCGGACCTGAAGAACATATGTCCTTTTGTTGCCTGTGACGAATGATGTGGGAATATTCATGGTTGCGTTGGGATCCGTGTAAGGTTCAATCGGAGAACCGGCGGCAATAAAGCCAAGTATTGGTGCATAAAAATTCTCTGCTTTCACAAGACTGGTGTCGCCTTCCAGAAGTTCGATTGATCTTACTTTTCCTTGCCTTCTTTTTATAAGTCCTTTTGCTTCAAGTGCTTGTAAGTGTTCGTGAACTGTTGCCAATGAAGAAACCCCGATCGCGTTTGCTATTAATTTCAAAGTAGGAGCGCTTCCGTTAAGCTCTATGTGCTGTTTTATAAACCCTAAAATTTGTCTTTGTTTACTGTAAACGATGAGTGCCATGATGTAGAATTAATTTACAAATATTACCCGAATATTGCAACTGGATCTTTCTTATACAAACCCGAACATATCCCAAACATCTGTCAAGATTCTTGTGATAGAATAATTAGATGAAATTTAAAATAAAAACAAATTATAAGACGATTCCTGATCAGGATAGAGCAATTGATTCCATATCCAGAGGAGTTTTACGGGGCAGTAAATATCAAACACTTTTGGGTGTTACAGGATCCGGAAAAACTTTTACGATGGCCAATGTTATAGAAAAAGTACAAAGGCCGACACTTATTATTTCTCACAATAAAACACTGGCAGCCCAACTTTATCAGGAAATGAGGGATCTTTTTCCGGAGAATGCGGTTTCATATTTTGTTTCTTATTACGATTACTACCAGCCGGAGGCTTACATTCCTTCAACGGATACCTATATTGAAAAAGACGCAGATATAAACGAGACAATAGATAAGTTAAGATTGGCAGCAACAGCTAACCTTTTGACAAGAGCCGACTCTATTGTCGTTGCTTCGGTTTCCTGTATCTACAACATAGGTTCTCCCCGTGAATACGGCAAATTTGTTTTAGAGGTCACTGAAGGAATGAAAGTGGGCCGTGAACAAATAATCGATAGAATAGTAGACCTTCAATACGAAAGAAGTGAATTTGGTTTTGACCGCGGAACTTTTAGAGTCAGAGGAAACGCGATTGATGTTTATCCGGCTTATATGGATGACGGACTGCATATGGAATTCGGCGAAGATAAAGTTGAAAAAATTGAACTGATTAATCCTCTAACCGGTAATATCGCAGAAAATAGAAACGGTTACGACCCGACAAATTTCGTTTTATATCCGGCCAAACATTTTATGACAGACCCGACAACTCATAAAAGTGCCTTTGAAAATATTTTGAAAGATTTAAACTTGCGTGTAAAAGAGCTTAAGTCTAAAGGAAAAGAACTGGAGGCTCATAGAATTGCGCAAAAAGTTACCTATGACCTTGAGATGATTAAAGAAGTCGGATATGTCAAAGGAATAGAGAATTATTCCAGATATTTTGACGGGAGAAGTCCGGGTGACCCTCCTTTTTCACTTCTGGATTATTTTAATGAGCCTTATGGAGATAAATGGATGCTCATGGTTGATGAATCGCACATGACTTTTCCCCAAATCCGGGGAATGTTTAACGGAGATTTTGCAAGAAAACAAACTCTTATCGATTACGGATTCAGACTTCCGTCCGCGCTTGATAACAGACCTTTGAAGTTTGATGAATTTATGCGCAGAGTTCCGAACTTTATTGCAAGCTCGGCTACCCCCAACGACTGGGAAGTGTCTATGTCTGAGGGAAAAGTTACCGAGCTTTTGGTGCGTCCAACCGGAATTCCCGATCCGCTTGTAGAGATTAAACCTCTTAAAAACCAAGTCTCAGATATTATAGAAGAAATCAAAAAAACAGTTGCCAAAAAACAACGCACCCTCGTAACAACTCTTACTAAAAAAACTGCGGAAGACCTGACAACTTATTTAGCTGAGCAAGGATTGAAAGTGCAATATTTACATTCGGACGTGGCAACTCTTGACCGGACCGATATTCTCGATGATCTCAGAAACGGCAAATATGATGTATTGGTCGGAATTAACTTACTGCGTGAGGGATTGGATCTTCCGGAGGTCAGTCTGGTGGCCATATTGGACGCGGATAAAGAAGGATTCTTACGATCGGACGTAACACTTATCCAGACGATGGGTAGGGCCGCCAGACACGTTGAGGGACGTGTAATTATGTATGCCGATAAAGTCACCGGCTCGATGGAAAGAGCCCTTTCTGAAGTCAAAAGAAGGCGCCGGTACCAGGTTTCCTACAACAAGAAACATGGAATTACTCCAAAAAGTGTAGTTAAGCCCATACGGGAGAAATTAATAGACAGAGAAGAGCGTGAGAGAGCTCCTTGGGTTTTTGGTTCAAAAGAGCCGGTATATGACAGCTTGCCTCATATGGATATCGATTCAATGACCCCTATGGAGAAAAAGCGCCTAATTAAAAATCTGACAACAGAAATGCGCCTGGCAGCGCAAGACCTAAATTTTGAACTTGCGGCTGAGATCAGGGACAAAATCAAAGCGATTGATTAAGATGGTATAATTCTCTCGTCCACCGGATGAAACCGGCGGGAATTTCTAATGGAAAACTATATTAAAATACGGGGCGCCAGGCAGCACAATTTAAAAAATGTGGATCTTGATATCCCCAAGGGAAAACTTGTTGTATTAACTGGAGTTTCGGGTTCGGGAAAAAGACAGTTTCTGGGGATCATGGAAAAACCCGATGTGGACTCAATTGAAGGCCTTTCTCCGGCAATTTCGATTGATCAAAAAACAACTTCCCATAACCCGAGATCAACCGTAGGAACCGTAACCGAAATATACGATTATATGAGGCTTCTTTTTGCCAGGTTAGGACATCCTCATTGTCCGATATGCGGACGCGAAATTTCCCATCAGACACTCGACCAAATAGTAGATCAGGCAATGAATCTTATTGAAAAGACCGTTAAAACAGATAAAAAGGCTTGGTACCTAATGCTTTCTCCGATTGTTCAGGAGAGAAAAGGAGAATTTTCTCAACTTTTTGAAAATCTGAAAAGTAAAGGCTACAGGCAAGTGAGAATTGACGGCTATATCCACGACCTTTCCGAAGATTTGGTTTTAATAAAAACCAACAAGCATACAATTGAAGCAGTTATCGATAAAATCGCGGTGAGTTCGGTGAGAGGCGAGCCTTTTAAAAGTGAACTCAAAAACAGGTTGGCGGACTCAATACAACAGGCTCTGAATTTGTCCGAAGGATTGGTCCTTTTTGCCCAGGTCTTGGATAAGGAATTTACCATTCCCACATACCCCAAAAAATTTAACGACCATCTTTTTTCGGAAAGATTTGCCTGTCCGGTTGATAATATTTCCTTGCCCGAGATTGAACCGAGAAGTTTTTCTTTTAATTCTCCACAGGGCGCTTGTCCGACTTGTGCGGGGTTGGGGAAGATCCTGAAAGCAGAACCCGAACTGATTTTTTCCGAGGAGCTGACAATAATGGAGGGCGGAATTTTACCTTTTTCCAACATGTTTGAGCATGAAACCTGGTACGGAAGAATTGTCAAAAAAATGTGTGAGGAAGAAGGAATAGATGTCCATAAAGCCATAAAGGACTTGAGTGAGAAGGAAAAAAAGACGTTATTGTACGGTACGGGTGATAAATTGTACCGTGTTTACGGAACTAACAGGTTTGGTAAAGAAACATATATTTGGCAGAAATTTGCCGGCTTTGTCCCTGAACTCGAGAGAAAACATGCAGAATCCGAAAGCGATTGGGTAAAGGAGGAAATAAGAAAATACATGAGGGAGAAGGTTTGTCCCGAATGTAAAGGAGCCAGACTTAAGAAGGAGGCTCTTTCTATAACAATACTGGATCTTTCCATAGCCGATATTACGGCATTTTCAATAATAAAATCACTTGAATGGGTTACTTCACTTCTAAATAGCAATAACGTCAATAGCAGAGAAAAAGAGATAGGGAAATTAATTATCAAAGAAATTGAAGGCAGGCTTAAGTTCCTGATTAATGTCGGACTGGAATATTTAACCTTGAGCCGTGTTGCAGGATCTCTTTCCGGCGGTGAAGCTCAAAGAATACGCCTTGCAAGCCAAATCGGCTCGGGTTTGACGGGGGTTTTATACGTTCTCGATGAACCGACAATCGGACTTCATCCGAGAGACGATCAAAAACTTATCGACACTCTTAAAAAACTAAGAGACTTGGGAAACACCGTGGTGGTGGTTGAACATGATGCCGAGATGATGAAACAAAGCGATTGGATAGCGGATTTTGGTCCGGGAGCCGGAAAACACGGCGGTGAAGTCGTTGCAACAGGATCTCCTGTGGAAATTCAAAATAATATAAAGTCCATTACAGGAAAATATCTTTCCGGAAAGAAAAAGGTGAGTATTGCCGGTTCCAAAACGCAACTGGCTATTCCCCAGGAAGTTAAGAATAATACTTTAAAAATAGTCGGAGCAAATAAATTTAATCTGAAAGAGATTGATGTTGAGTTTCCTCTGGGAAAACTTGTTTCAATTACAGGAGTATCGGGATCCGGTAAGTCCACTCTTCTGGTTGAGACACTTTATCCGGGACTACAGAGGGAATTAAATCCCAATTACCGAGGCGAGGTGGGTGGCTATAAAAGAATTGAAGGATTGGAAAATGCCGACAAAGCAATTCTGATCGACCAGAGCCCTATCGGAAGAACTCCGAGGAGTAACCCCGCAACATATACCGGAGTTTTTGATCCTGTCAGAGACGTATTTACATCGACGCGCGAAGCCAAAACTCTAGGCTTCAAAAAAGGCAGATTTTCTTTTAACGTTAGAGGCGGACGCTGCGAGGCCTGCGAAGGTCAGGGGCAGATAAAAATAGAGATGCAGTTTATGAGTGATATTTGGGTAACTTGTGATGTCTGCCATGGAAAACGCTATAACAATCAAACTCTGGAAGTAGTCTATCGGGGAAAAAATATCGCCGAAGTGCTGGACATGACTATAGACGAGGCATTGGAGTTTTTTCACGCACATCCGCAAATTGAACAAAAACTTGAAACATTATCTCTTGTGGGTTTGGGTTATATGCAGTTGGGACAACCGGCAACAACTCTTTCGGGTGGAGAGGCTCAAAGAGTGAAATTGGCAACAGAGCTTTCAAGGCGGGCGACGGGAAGAACTATTTATATTTTGGATGAACCTACTACCGGGCTTCATTTTGTGGATGTTGAGAGGCTTTTAAGAGTATTAAAATTACTCGTACAAAAAGGTAACTCAGTTTTTGTAATTGAACACAATTTGGATGTTATTAAAAATAGCGACTGGGTAATTGATTTGGGACCCGAAGGAGGAGACGGCGGGGGTAAAGTCGTAACCGTCGGAAAGCCAACTGATATAGCAGGAGTTAAATCTTCTTACACCGGGCAGTATCTCAAATAATTTTAAGATATACTTATTACATGAAGTTTAAGAGTATTTTAATTTCTCTGACGTTCCTGATTTCTTATTTTTTAATCCCCTCGGTAGCCTATGCCGAAAACGAATTTTCTGTTGACACAACTGTTATCTATAACGTTCAGGAATCAGGTAAAACTAATGTTACACACCAAGTTACTTTAGAAAATAATTTTTCCAATCTATACGCTACTACATACACACTCAGCTTGGAAAACATAGATGCGACCAGTGCAAAGGCCTCAAGCAATAACGGCACCATATACCCCGTTGAGATATTTAAAGAAGAGGGGAGAACTGATATAAAAGTTTCATTCCCCGATACGAGCGTCGGAAAAGGTGCCCAAAGGCATTTCAATATTACTTACGAAAACTCTACTTTTGCCGTCAGAACAGGTGAGGTTTGGGAAATATCAGTACCAAGATTGGGAACTGAGACAAATTTCAGAAATTATCAATTAATACTTAAAATACCAAAGGCATATGGATTTGAAGCATATATTTCTCCACAACCCGGAACCAGAGAACTGACTGATGAGGGCTACTCTTACACCTTCAGTAAAGAAAGTGTTACACAAAACGGGATAAGTGCGGGTTTCGGACAATTCCAGGTGTTTGCATTTAACCTTTCATATCACCTTGAAAACCCATTAGCAAAAGCCTCCAGCACTCAAATATCCATTCCACCCGATACCGCATTTCAGAAAGTTTATATTGAAAACATTGAACCAAAACCTGCAAATGTAAGTGTCGACACTGACGGCAACTGGATAGCAACTTTTGACCTTTCCGCCAGACAAAGAATTGATGTCCTTGTTTCCGGTTCGGTGCAAATCTTTGCGAGTTACAGGTCTTTCCCCAAAGTAACTCAAGAATCACTTAATGAAAACCTCAAAGAAGACACTTACTGGCAGGTAAATGACCCCAAAATAAAGGAACTTGCTGCCAGATTGAAAACCCCTGAGGCAATTTATAACTATGTTTCGCAAACTCTAAGCTATGACACAGCCAGGGTTCAGCCTAATGTTCAAAGAATGGGTGCCGTTGCCGCACTGGCAAGTCCAACTAATGCAATTTGTATGGAATATACGGATCTTTTTATCGCAATTGCGCGTGCGGCCGGGATTCCTGCCAGAGAGGTTAATGGCTATGCCTATACGGAAAACCCTGATCTTCAGCCCTTGGGGCTTGTCGCTGACGTTCTTCATGCTTGGCCGGAATATTACGACAGGGAAAAAGGAGTTTGGATAGCGATTGACCCGACTTGGGGTTCAACAACGGGTGGAATAGACTTTTTTAACAAGCTCGATCTGAGACATTTTGCATTTGTCCTCCATGGAGCAAGTTCCCGAGAACCTTATCCTCCGGGCTCTTATAAATTGGGTCCCAATCCCCAAAAAGACGTCTATGTTTCTTTCGGACAACTTCCGGAAAACAAAATCAGCACACCCACAGTTTCGATTAAACCTTTCAGGGTATTGCCGTTTTTCAGCAGTATTTACACAGTAACCGTAAGTAATCCCGGACCTGCCGCGCTTTATTCTGTTTACCCGACAATCTATTACGACTCTACAGAAAAGACCAGAGACCACATAGCAATGCTTTTGCCTTACTCTAACAACCAAATCCAGATAACCCTGCCATATAGTTTTTTGGGTAAAGACATGCCTAGCGTTATAAAAGTGGTTTTGGGTTCCAGTAAGGCTGAAATTTTGACAAACAAGAAACAAATAGTTATTAATAGCCTTATTATCGTTCTTCTGTTTTTAATAATAGTTATGGCATTTATTTTTATCAAAGCGAAAAAGATAAAGATTTTCGGATTTTTTGGTAAAATGATGGGCACTAAGAAAGTTAATAATGAAATACCCAGTGGGGAGCCTCCCAAAGACCAAATTAAGACTTAGATTTTACCTGGATTTACCTGAAAACCCCGGGGTCTATATTTATTTCAAAGACAAAACCCCAATATACATAGGAAAGGCCATTAATCTTAAAAAAAGGGTAGCTTCATATTTCAGACTTACATTGGAGGTTAAAACAAAGCGAATGATTGAGGAAGCGGATGCAATTTCCTACATTAAAGTCGTGAGTGAACTGGAAGCGCTTCTTTTGGAGGCGAAACTTATTAGGCTTTATCAACCGAAATATAACATTATTTCAAAAGACGATAAACACCCCCTTTATATATCTATAACTAAAGAAACCTACCCACGGGTAATTACTGTCCGAAAGACAGATCTCAATATAATTAAAAGTATTGCCAGCTTTGGCCCTTTTCCTTCATCCGGCAATGTGAAATTTGTTCTGAAATTGATCCGTAGAATTTTCCCTTATTCTGATCATAAAATCGGAAAAAGAGCGTGTCTTTACTCACAAATAGGACTCTGCGACCCCTGCCCGAACGATATAGAGAAAATAGAAAGCGGTGAATTTAAAAACATTGCCCGCAGGAAATATCTCAAAAATATCAGGAATATCAAATCTTTTTTGGACGGACATTTGGAAAAAGTAAGGCAGGGAATGGAAAAAGAAATGAAAATTAATTCCAAAAATCAGGATTTTGAGCAGGCTGCGGAGATGCGTAACAAAATACAAAAATTGGAATATATAACAAGTCCAAAGATATCCGTTGATTCCTATTTGGAAAACCCCAATTTATACGAGGACGTCAGACAAAAGGAGCTGGCCGAATTTAAAAAACTGCTTATCAAATTCCTACCTGAAATAAAGAAGCTGAAAAGAATTGAGTGCTTTGACGTTGCACACTTACACGGCGAGAGTGCCACGGCTTCAATGGTAACCTTTATCGAAGGCACGGCAGATAAATCCTTTTACAGACATTTTAGGATACGTCAGAAAAACAGTCAGGATGATTATGAGTCTATGAGAGAAGTTGCAAGGCGCCGTAAGAAAAATCTTGAAGCTTGGGGTAAGCCCGACCTGATTGTGGTTGACGGCGGCGCTGGACAACTGTCTATTTTTCTAAAGGAATTTGCGGAAGATAAAATTCCGGTAATAGGTTTAGCCAAAAAATTTGAAACGTTGGTTATTCCGGGGGGCTATCTGGGAACTACTGACATGAGAAACGTGAGGCTTCCTAAGGGTGATGTCTTGAACCTTGTTCAAAGAATCAGAAATGAAGCTCACAGATTTGCACAGGCCTACCATCATAAACTCTTTGCCAGATCGTTATTTGAAAAGGACAAATAGTCCGTCTATACTAAAAATATGATACGACGTGCGATTAAATACTTTCTGATAAGCTCTGTCACTTTATATCTTATTTCTTTGGTCATATCCGGACTGGTTTTTGAAAACGGAATTAATACCATTGTCCTTACAGGAATCGCGCTCACTGTAGCATCCCTGATCATTAAACCGGTTATCAATATACTTCTTCTTCCTTTAAATTTGATTACCTTCGGGCTTTTCAGATGGGTAGGTTATGCGGTGGCCCTATATATTGTCACTTTGGTCGTGCCCGGCTTTAAAATTGTAAATTTTGCGTTTAACGGTATGACCTCATACTGGATTTCTATTCCCGCTATTACCTTTAGCGGAATCATTGCCATAGTTGCATTCTCATTCATTATCTCAATTATATCTTCAATTCTGGATTGGTTATTAAAGTAGGGTAGATGGTATAATAAAGTTCGTAAAATGAGTCAAACTTTAACTATTATTCAAATTATTGTTTCGATTGCTTTGGTCGCTCTGGTTCTGATTCAGGCAAGAGGAACAGGCTTCGGAAGATCAAACGGAATGGGCGGAGCAAGCTTTACGAGAAGAGGCTTGGAAAAACTGGTTTTTAGACTTACTTTCGTTTTGTCCTTTCTCTTTATTGTTACGTCTGTCCTACGACTAGTTTATTAATTTGATGCTAAATCTCCGTTATATATTTAGGCTAATTGGAGCATTTGTTTCCAGATTCAAGATTCTGCTTTTTCTGGGAGCCGGTATTGGAATATTGTTTTTTTTCCTACTCAGGTTTTTGATACCGGCATTGGATTTTGCCCAGACAGTCAAAATCGGCCAAACCGGAAGATATACAGCAGGCACACTTCCTAATGAAATCTTAAAGCTTATCGGAAACGGGTTGACCAAAATTGATCCTGATGGAAGCGTAGTGCCGGATCTGGCGGCTTCTTGGGAAACTACCGACAGAGGAAAAACCTGGACATTTATACTCAAGGACGAGATTTATTGGCAGGACGGCGGAAAGGTGACGAGCGATACTATAAATTACCAATTTACCGACGTAACCATAGAACGTCCCGACGATAAGACGATTGTCTTTAAACTTCAAAATACTTATTCGGCATTTCCTTCGGTTGTTTCTAAGCCAACCTTCAAGTCCGGACTTTTGGGTACGGGTGAATGGAAAGTGGACAAAATTTCATTGAACGGATCCACAGTTGAAGAGCTAAATTTAATCTCGGAGAAAAAAGGAAACTTGGTATATAAATTTTATCCTACGGAAGAGCGTACAAAAGTAGCTTTTGAGCTTGGAGAAATAGATAAAATTGAGGACATGTTCAGCACATCGCCATTTGATACATGGCCTAAGGTTAAAATCAGTAACCTGACCAACATGGGAGAATATGTGGCTGTTTTTTATAACACCCAGGATAATTTTTTGCAGGAGAAAAACTTAAGACAGGCGCTTTCTTACGCCATAAATAAAGAGGCTTTGGGAGGAATAAGAGCCATAAGCCCGGTTTCTATCGACTCTTGGGCATATAACCCACAGGTAAAGCCGTATGATTACGACCCTAAAAAGGCAAAAGAAATGGTTGATGAATACAAAGTAGCAAATAAATTTACGGATCTTACTGTAAATATAGCAACACCTGTACTTTTACTGGAGAAGGCAGAGCTCATAGCTAAAGATTGGCAGGCTGCAGGTGTAAACGTTAATGTACAAGTAGTAACGGCAATACCCGCTGATTTTCAGGCATTTTTGGCTATTCTTGATACTCCGGATGATCCTGATCAGTATTCTATTTGGCATTCAACCCAGGAAGCTACTAATATAACCCGCTACGAAAATCCCAG
>Ga0075727_131_pt1 | contig 11164 bp, 9 predicted proteins | sample RifGroB1_FD_68419 | JGI IMG/M metagenome (GOLD analysis project Ga0075727, IMG submission 68419) | Microgenomates (Woesebacteria) bacterium GW2011_GWB1_40_12
AGGCATATATCAAAAATTCATCTATTCCGGCATCCTGTGATAGTTTTTTAAATCTTTTAATTGTCAGGTCGTCTTCAGAACCGAAAGACCATTTTCCTCAGATTGAAGTTTCCTCTGAAACATGAATTTTTTAGTCTAATCATTAAACAATGTAATCTCTAAAATTGTTTCTAATTGTACAATTTCATATATTAGATATTGTATCTTGACAATACAATTTATTTGTTGCAAAACTAATAAACAGATGTATAAAACTCTTAAGCTATTTTTAGCTTCAATAATTGCCCTAATTCTTACACTCACGCTTCAAGCACATGTATCGGCTTGCACGTATGAAGCTACGACTACTGGTAAATTATTAGAATTTCGAATCACCTCTGATATTGATAAACTGGCAGTAATCCAATATATACCAACTAATGGAGCAAGCCAAAAGGTGGTGAGACTGTCCTCTCCAGATATTGGAATCTCTTGGAATTATTATTCTGACAACTCTATACCTAGTTGCGGATCATTTAACGGAAATGGGGTATTGGCTTGTAATCAACAAAACAGTAATGGTGCATATTGGAGCAATGAACACCCTTCAGGAAATTACTATTCATTACCTGATGGCATATATGTTATAGAGTTTGATGTTTCACCAGATATCAACAATATAAAGATAGAATACGGCATTATGCCGGGGACTTATTCTCCATACAACTGGACGTTTTGTACCCGCACTGGAGATATTGTTTTACCAACTCCCACTCCATTACCTATTACTAAGACGGTTTTTGCTCCAGGACTTATGGCAAGCTGGAACGCTGATGCAATTTTAAATTGTAAATCCGAAACCAATACTGAATGGGTTTTAGCACCATACGCCGAAGACGTATATAACCCAATCATAACCGCAATGAGAGAAAATGGCTGGGATACCCTACCCTTTTATTATGATTGGAGAAAACCTGTAGCGGAAAACTCCGATAGATTAGCAAGTTTTCTTAATTCCGATATCTTTGTGCCAAACGAAAAAGTAAATTTTGTCGGACATAGCATGGGAGGCCTGGTCGGCAGGGGTTACTTAGACGCTTCCGACGGCAGTAAACTTGAGAGCATGCTGACAGTTGGCACTCCAAACGCAGGATCGGCGTATGCTTATCCACCCTGGGAGGGTGGTGAAATTTGGAGCAATAACTTGCTTGAAAAAATCGCTCTCACAATATATTTGCGACACTGTGGGGCAACAAAACAAAACCTAATGGAAATCATCCATCAGGAAGTTCCCTCACTTCAAGACCTACTACCAACACACCCTTATTTGAAAAGGATTAAAACCGATTCAGAATATTTACCCAACGTTTCCGAAAATCGAAACACGTGGTTAAACGGTTTGGGATCAGATTCAAAAGGAGTCAGACTTGGTTATTTGGCCGGAACAGGTTTCGAAACCGTTGAAACCATACAAACCAAAGATCCGAACAAAAAAGATACAAATCAAGGTTTGTGGGCAGACGGAAAACCGGCTGGAAAGTTCACTTCGATTCTAGGTGACGGAACAGTTTTATCATCCAGTGCTACTCTCCCAAATTCAAGCTGGAATGCAATTATCAATCAAACACATAGAGGTCTTGTTAACTCCTCTGAGGGTATGGGTAAAATTTTAGAATTTCTGGGAACACCGGATATTAATGTAAATAGTACGAACATAGATATACATGAACCGAATTCAGCGTTAGTTATGGTTGGATATCCTGCAAATTTTGTTGTATCAGACCAGGATGGAAAAACTAAGCAAGACAAGGATGGTATGGTAAGTTTTGTAGATCCACGGAAAGGATTATATAAAATAAATATATTGTCCAAATCTGAAAATACTTTATTTATAGTTGCGCAGTTTTTACCAAACGGTGAAGTAAAATACAAAGAGTACAATTTCAAAGGCGTGGGTCCTAAATTCAAAACTGTAAAGTTTGACCCTCAAAATCCTAAAGACGATATTTTAACTCACTAGGGTACTTCCTACAGAATCTCTAAAATTCTTCAGCGATATTGTAATTAAAAATGACCAGAGATATGTTTTCACCTGCATATGGGATAGGCACAATTTGTGCAGGCTTTCCAAATTGCTCAGTAACATCGTTCAAATCACACCCTTTAAGTTCTGGTGTGCGAGATCCTTCAAAATCTATCAACAAAAACGTTTTTCCTTTATGGGTATTTTTGTCAAACCAACTTTCCGAAGCAAGCCATTTATGAGGTTGGATGCGATTGTTAATGCACCCCACTTGAATAAATTGGGATACATTACCTGACAAAAATGTATTAATACCAGAATTCCAATAACTCGTATATCCGTAACGCACGCCATACTGTTGAACAATTTTAATAATTAATTGATTTTCTTCATATTGTTGTGAATTGTTAGCACTTTTGAACACAAAATACATCTGAATAAAATTTGCCAGTGACAAGATGGTCAACACGAGTATTATTGTGGTTCTGGCGTATTTTGACGAGAATTTGGAAATGGCATAGCAAACACCAAATGGAAGTAAAAAAACAATAAAAATCAAATATCTGGAAGTAGCCAGGTCTGTTGGTTGGCCAGAGGTAAGATAGGCCAGAATTGTAAACACAAAGCAAAGCGGGAGAAGTAGTAATGCAATATTTTTTTTATCACCGAGTCCTTTCTTAAACATAATGTAAAGCCCATACACACCTAGCAAAAACAATGAAAGGCTCAGAAATGAAAGCAAATGAAGGTTTGGATAACTGTCAAAAATATTCAAAATACCCTTGATTGTTAAATCTATGTTGGAAGCAATTTTACTGGGAAAAACTATATGTCCATTATTCACTCCGTGAAGCAAAAAATGTTGGGTCTTGTTTAATAAACTTCGGATTGCTGTGTTGGCAACGATAGTAGTAAACAATAATCCAATTACATTCCAATATCGGAGATTTTTACGCGCTCTAATCAACATGATAAGCAAAAGGGGTGCAGCAAAAACATAAATAAAATATGGGTCTGAAATAAAAAGCAGCAACATTATCAAAAACACACCCAGCTTTAACAATATTCTTCTGTTCAATAATAAGAGATTGTCAAAATAAATTAATAGTAGCAACGCTATGGCAAACTCGATGTTTCTTAGAGAAGGAATGCTAATCATTTGATAAAAAGTTTGAGAGAAATTAATGAATATAAACGCTGGTAGAATGTATATTAATTTAATAACCGATATATATTTTTTGAGAAAATAAAAGTAAAAAGCCAACCAGCCTACGAGCGTTAGAACAACTAAAGCAAACGTATCAACAAACACGAGAGTACTGTTTAAACCTATGAATTTAATCAATAGAAAGGATATTGGATAATGCAATATGAATGTATCCGAAGCTAAATAAACCATGTCTTTAAAAAAGTGGGGCAACAACAAATAAGACCAAACAGTATCACTGTTAATCACATTAAATGAATTAAAAACTGAGTTTACTAATATATTTAGACCTAAGAGCGCGAGTACGATTTTCTTCACAAACAAATGATATCCCCTCAAATGTATATTTGTCCAGACAAAAACATCCTGTTTTATAGTGAATTATTTTTAAAACTGCTCAATATTCTGTCCAATTTCTGAAGATTTTGTAAAGCCTTGGGAGCTCGATAAATACCACAATTCCCAAAACTACCACATATGCCAAAACTGCAAAAGCAAAAAATGGCATGTATCTAAAATCTGTTCCAAGTAAAAATCCATGGGCCCCGATCATAAGAAATACCAGATAATTAAATAAGAAATACCAGATAATTAAGAACATGGAATTTTCTCCAGTTCGCCTTCATCCAAGAATTGGCTTTTCTAAAAAGTGCTGCAAAAACAGCAATTGATAACAGCCAAAATGAAACTCTTCCCAATGTCAGGAAATAATCACTTGGCGCATTACAGATAACACAAGCGTTTATAAATACCATATATGGATCAAAACCCGCACCCGCGAAGTACACAGAAAGTAAAAATAGGATTGGATGCGAAAATGCCAAAACATAGACCAATACTCCCTCAATTACATGGAAATTAAAAATCCATCCGCCAAGTCTTTCCGAAATTTTATCCATGAAAGCACCCAATATAATTTGAGTAAAAAGCATACTGAAAAGTAAAAGTCCGAAAAATCTTTGTATGTAATTGGTCAAAAGAACCGGAGTACTAAAAGCCAAGGAGTAAGGGGTAACTTTAATTAGGGTCAAAAAAGATAGGCTGATAATAGTCACCCATCCTGCCAAGAAAATTACTTTCTTCATGTGGTCGCGCCTGGACTCGGACCAGGGACCTTTGCAATGTGAATGCAACGCTCTAACCAACTGAGCTACGCGACCTTCTCCTTAAACTTTAGATTATATCATCATGCACTTCACTAAAAAATATTGACAAGCCACCAATATAAACCTAAAGTGGTTCATGTTGTCTATAAAATATGAAACCCAAAATAGACCTGGCACTTTCCTACGACGATGTTCTCCTCGTACCTCAATACTCTGAAATAAAAAGCAGACAAGATGTCGATTTGGCCACAACGGTCACCCCACGTCTGAAACTTAAACTTCCACTGATCAGTGCAAATATGTCTGATGTTACAGGCATAGACATGGCAATAAAACTGGGCGAGCTTGGAGGTCTTGGTGTCCTGCCACGCTTTATGACAGCAGACGATCAAGCGGATATGATTCTTGCCGTCAAAAAGAAAGGTTTGCTTGCAGCTGCCGCGGTAGGCTTAAGAAACGGCATGTTTACCCGCGCGGAAGCATTGGTAAAAGCCGGTGCTTCTGTCCTATTTCTGGATGTTGCACACGGCCACATGCAGCAAACAATTGAAGCCACAAAAAGTCTTAAGCAAAAATTCGGCAGTAAAATAGATATTGTTTCCGGAAATGTGGCTACATATGAGGCGGCAATGGATCTTTTCAAGGCCGGTGCAGATAGCGTCAAGGTCGGTATCGGACCCGGTTCAATATGTACCACGCGCATTGAAACAGGTTTTGGAGTACCTCAGTTAACCGCCGTAATTGATGCCGTAAGAGCAGCACGCTATTTCAAAAAAACCATAATCGCCGACGGTGGTATCAAAAATTCAGGGGATATTGTAAAAGCTCTGGCGGCAGGCGCATCGGCAATAATGGCCGGAAATATCTTTGCAGGAACCGATGAAGCTCCGGGAAAGAAAGTGAAAATTAATGGAAATACTTATAAGCAATATTTCGGCTCAACATCTTTTATGGAAAAGAAAAACCATATTAAAAATAATAAAAACGAACTTAACAAAAACTATTCCAAACACATAGAAGGAATAGAAGGGATAGTCCCCTACAAAGGTCCTGTATCGGACATTGTCGAAAAAATGGATGCCAATATCAGATCCGGTCTTTCGTATGCGGGAGCAACGACTATTAAAAATCTTTGGAAAAAAGCTAAATTTATCCAAATAACCGCGCATTTTTTTTGGACGTTTTTGAGGTTGTTGTGTTTGCAATTGGTATATTTTTCTTTGTCTATCTCTTGATTATGCGTCCTCACAAGATAGACGGACAATCAATGATGCCAAACTTTCCGGATAATGAGTATCTCCTAACCGAAAAAGTTTCATATTATCTTAAAAATCCTGCACGCGGGGATGTCGTAGTTTTCACTCCACCAATTACAAATCTGGATGAGTATATTAAAAGAGTAATCGCCCTACCGGGAGAAACGGTTGCAATTGAAAATGGCCATGTCTACATAAACGGAGAGCTTCTTGGAGAACCGTATCTCGAAGACACGCTTAAAACCAATGGTGGCGCCTTCCTTCAGGAAGGACAAGAGTATGTGGTTCCTGAAAATCAATATTTTGTTATGGGAGACAATCGACCAAATTCATCAGACTCAAGATATTGGGGGCCAATTAGCAAAAAATCCATAAGCGGTCGTGCTTGGGTTATTTACTGGCCTTTAAACCTCACGGGTGGTGTTCCCAAACCTAGCTATACTTTTGCGGAATAATAATTAAGTGGTTACGGACTTATAAATGCGTTGAAGAGTATTTTCTGTTTCTTCGAGTCCTCCTTTAAGAACAAAAACGATTCTGGTTTCGCGCCTGGATCTTATTAATTTAACGGAATTTTTTCGGATACTTGCCATTCCGTTACCGTTACTTGTAGCAACCAATGCCTTCTCCATGTCTTCCTGCATTCTGTCAATCTCCTCAGACACTATCCTGACATGCTCGTCAGCTTTTTTAACTTCCTGATTGGATTTAACCTTCATCCTGCGGGCAAGCTCTTCTGCACGTCTTACTGATCCGCTTTCTTTGAGGACTATTTTGTAAGCCTCTATCATAAGGTTACTGTCATCGATTGCAGCTAATGCTCTGGCGTGACCTTCACTGATAAGTCCTGACAAAAGTCCGTCTTTGAGTGCGTCCGGCAATGATAATAGCCTTAAGGAATTGCTTACATAGGCAACGCTTTTTCCTATCCTAACCGCAATCTCGCTTGTTGTAAGCCCGAATTCGTTCATCAACCTCTCAAAACCTTTAGCTCTGTCGAGTGGGTTGAGGTCAACTCTTTGCACATTCTCAACAAGGGCCATCTCAAGCATTCCCTTGGGTGAGGTTTCTCTAATGATAGCGGGCACATGAGTCATCCCTGCCAGCTTAGATGCCCTCCAGCGCCTCTCTCCTGCGATAATCTGGAACCCTGCGGGGGTTTTGGCAACAACCAACGGCTCAAGAATTCCGTGTTCACGAATTGAATCTACGAGGTCAACTAAACTTTCGGGGGTAATTGCACCACGGGGTTGTAATGGGTTTGGTTGAAGTTGGTTTATATCGAGCTGAATTACTTCTTCTGCCATGTTATTTAGCTATGACTGAAATCACCTGTTTACCGACTTTCTTGCTGTATTTTGCTTTTCCTTCCGATACCGAATACAAACTGTGATCGCGGCCCTCTTTTACACCTTTTCCCTTTGCAAATTTAGTTCCTCTTTGTCTGATCAAAATTTGGCCTTTAGAAACTTTTTCACCATCGGAAACTTTGGGACCAAGTCTCTTCCCTGCTGGACTTACGTGTTGTGAAGCTTTACCTCCGGCTTTGTGTGTAGACATATAATTAGATTAGCAACAATATAATGTAAGTTTTCACACTTGTCAAGAGGACAGAAAATTACAATTTGATATAGATTGTTCTAAAGTATTTTTAGCCAATCTTTTCAACCAGGAGTCTTGTATACTGTGCCCTAAAACCTGTGTGTCTTTTATACCTGCTTTTCGCTTTAAATTTGTAAATTTCAACTTTTTCACCCTTTTCAAGCTCGCTTAAAACCTTGAGTTTTACCTCTGTTTTAAGTGTAGGTTTGCCGACACTTACTTTTTCTCCGTCAGTAAATAGAAGCACTTCAGTCGAGATTTTTTTGGGATCCTCGAGTTTGTCAACCAAGATCTCTTCTCCCTCGGCAACTCTGTACTGTTTTCCGCCAATTCTGACAACTGCGTATTTTTGAATTCCTTTGCTTTTCATAACAATAATGTGTATTTTAACTGAGAATGTGGGTAAAAACAAGCTTCAAGATCAAGATTTCTTATAAGCCCCCAGGGCAATACCCAGGCCTATCATTGTTGCAAGAAGCGAGCTTCCCCCGGCAGATAAAAGCGGAAAAGGTAGTCCTGTAATGGGAAGCATCCCCATATTCATTCCCGCGTGAACAAATATTTGAACCAAGTAGGTCAGGAAAAAACCAGCCAGATATGCCCTGGCAACAGGCGAAACGCTATTTTCCATATAACTCACCAGTCTCAAAAGTATAATAAAGCTTGCTAAAAGTACAAAACCCACCCCAACAAGACCCAGTTCTTCAGCAGTTGAAGCGAATATAAAGTCTGTCTGTTTCTCAGGTAGGAATGCCAATTGTGTTTGCACTCCCTTGCCAAGACCCGTTCCCAACAGTTTCCCGGAGCCCGCGGCGATTGTAGCCTGGATACTATTGTAACCTGCTCCTTTGGGGTCGCTTGTCGGGTCCAAAAAAGTACTTATCCTTTCTTTCTGATAAGGTGCCAAAATATTCCAGGCAAGCGGGGCAACTGCTATACACACCAGAATTCCGACAATCAGGTATTTTTTATTAAACTTACTGGCTATGAGAACCCCAATAAATCCTACGACGGTCAATATGGAGACACCCAATGAAGGCTGAACCAAAATTAAAAGAACGGGAACTGAAAGAAGAAGTAGGGAATTGGCGAACTTCTTTAAACTAACCTCATTCTTTCCCAGGTAGTTTGCGAAAAAGAGAAGTAAAAATGGCCTCACAATCTCTGCCGGCTGAAACGTTGAAGATCCAAGCTGAATCCACCTTACTGTATTTCTGGTAACACTTCCGATTATCAAAGTGATTGCCAGAAGTATAATGCTTGCTATAAATAAATGTTTGTTAAAAAGAGATATGATATCAAAACCGATCATCGAAAAGACCACAAAGAAGAAAAGTGCTACAAATATATATATCAGATACTGAGGAAATAATGTCTTATCCAGAGAATTTAAAATAGCCACACTGAAAATAAGTATAAAAACTACAGACAACGTAAGTGCCGGATCCTTAGTAAAAAATTTGATTATCGAACGCATGCTATGAGGCTTTCTTAACCATAAAGACTCCTTCCTTGAGATGGGAAATTTGAGCTTTCTTTAGCATCCACTGAACAAGTTTATTACTCGCAGGGATTTTCTCAATTACCACATCAACTTTCTGGGTAAGATTTAAGTTCAATCTCTTTCGCTCCTCCTGAATTTTCCTTATAAGATCACGTACATCTGATTCTTCTTTAAGTTCGGGTGTAATCTTTTCATCAAGATCTATACTCAGACCTTCCTTTCCTTCAACAAACGACACCTCTTTAACGTTTATTTCATCCAGGAACACTTTCTCTATTTTCAAATTCTGCAATTTGTAATTTTTGACCACTAATTTTGCCAAAGGCTGGCGTACGGGAATTCCCAACTCTTTTCTTTTTGCGTGAACTTTCTCGACAATCTCTCGAACCTTCTCCATCTCTACAATAAGTTTTTTCTCGTCATCGCTTATGGCCGGCATCTCTTTTGGCCAGTCGGCAAGGTGCACCGAAAGCTCGTGTGTAAGATTTGTGTACACTGCCTCCGAGAAATAGGGCATAAAAGGTGCCAATATTTTTCCGATTGTATATAGCGCATAATAAGTCGTTGAATAAAAAGCTTTTGCATCTTTATCGCTTTCTTTTGCCGGGCCAACCCGATCCCTGGAACGCCTGATGTACCAAAGAGATAGGTCGTCTACAAATTTCTCAATCTCCAAAGACGCTCCGGCCGCGTCAAACTTCTCCAAACTGTCGGTAACAACATTTACCATCTGGTTAAGTCTTGTCAGTATCCATTCATCCAAAACATTCGATGTTCTTCCCGGTTTTCTGTAAATTCCGGGAGTCCATTTATCAAGATTGGCATACGTAACAAAGAAGTTGTAAACATTCCAAAGTTTAAGATGGAATCTTCGTCTGACTTCATCGGCAACTTTATAACCAAATAGCATGTTCTCAGCCGGATTAGCTCTCGCGAATATCCATCTCATAACATCAGCTCCTATCTTGTCCGCACCCTCGTTAAATTCAATCGAATTGCCCCAGCTTTTATGCATTGGCCTACCGTCTTCAGCCAGAAGAGTTCCGAACCCTAAAACGGTTTTATAAGGGTTAACATCTTCCAAAACCGTACTCATTGCGATAAGGGAATAAAACCAATTTTTAAATTGCCCCGGAAAACTCTCAGTAATGAAATCGGCAGGAAACCACTTCAACCATTCTTCCCTGTCTTTCAAATAAAGTGGCTTTTCTTTTGAAGGAATAAATCCTGCTGATTTATTATCACTGCTGATTGTTGAAAAAGACACCACTCCTGCATCCAGCCAAGGGTTTCCAACGGGTTCTATTCTTTCAATAGCTGCACCGCAGTTTCTGCATTTGATTTTAATCCCGTCAATTTGTGGCTTATGGGGACTTTTGCCTTCAAATTCTCCCCATCCTGCAACTGCTCTTTCTTTGAGTTCTTCTTTTGAACCGATTATTTCAAAAAGATGGCATTTTTTACATTCCCATATCGGAAGCGCCAAACCCCAATACCTGTTTTTCTTACTTATAAGCCAATCATGCATATTGGTAAGCCAATCCATCTCACGATCCAGACCGAAACCCGGAATCCAGTTTATTCTTGAAGCCACATCCTTCATCCTTTCCCTGAGAGTTCTCGTATCGGGAACGGATTTTGCCTGGTTTTCTTCTTTACTCCAATCCTCAATACTCATCTCCGGTTTGTTCCTTGAGTTTAGAATCTTGGCCGGTTTATCCATTGATATATACCACTCATCTGCTACTTTCCAAATAAGCTCAGTTTTGCATCTCCAACAGGCCGGATACCTGTGTGTGTACCTTTCAATCTTAAAGAAAAAGTGTTTACCTTCATCATCCAGCTTTTTCAGAAAATCCAAAATAACTTCCGGGTGTTTTTTGGCGTTTTGCCCGGACAAAAAACCCAAGTTTTTCATATATGAGGCATCATCCTCTACTATCTTTATAACCGGCAAATCAAACTTTTTACCTAATTTAAAATCTTCCGCACCGGCCGAGGTGGCAACATGTACCATACCTGTTCCTTCATCTGTGTTTATAGGAAGAATCAGATCATCTGTCGCCACGACAGTGTGAAACTTATCATTCTTTGAAGCCTCGACAACCGCCGGTATAGCGTCAAAAGCACCCTTATACCTTAACCCAACCAATTTTGATCCTTTAGTTAGCTTAATTTCCTTTACTTTTGTTCCCGCAAATACCCTATCTTTTGACTCCTTTGCAACCCAATATTTTTTACCATCCGCCTCAACCTGAGAGTAATCAAGATCCGGGTTAACCGCGACTGCGACATTGGCAGGCACTGTCCAAGGAGTTGTTGTCCAAACAAGTAAATACTCCTCATTCTGCCCTGTAACGGGAAACGCCAAAAAGACAGATTCGTGATTAAGTTCTTTATAGTCTTCGGTTAATATCTCATGCTGGGAAATTGCAGTCTCACATCTGGGACACCAAGCGACGGAATCTTGACCCTTATAAATCCAAC
>Ga0075727_140_pt1 | contig 9625 bp, 5 predicted proteins | sample RifGroB1_FD_68419 | JGI IMG/M metagenome (GOLD analysis project Ga0075727, IMG submission 68419) | Microgenomates (Woesebacteria) bacterium GW2011_GWB1_40_12
TACTTATTCTATAAGTAAGACCGGAATGGATGCGACGGGACAAAAGTTACCACTGACTTTTAAAATGGGTGCGGGACGCCCCGGCGGTTATATTTATTTTTCGGTTCCTTTTGTCTATCTTTTTGGTCCGACTGTTTGGGGTGTGAGAACTCTTTCCCTCCTTTCTGGATTGGGGATTATCGTATTAATATATTTTCTCGGTAAAAAGCTTTTTGATGATAAAGTTGCAATCATTGCGAGCCTACTTGCCGCAATTTCCCCCTGGGATATATATTTAAGCAGAGGTGGCTTCGAAGCACATTTTGCTCTGTTTTTGGCATTAATGGGGATTTTGATGTTCATTAATAGGAAATATCTTTGGTGGGGAATTTCCTGGGGCATAGCCATTCTTAGCTATCCGACATTCAAATTAACCCTACCTCTTATATTTTTACTTCTTATTTGGTTTGGTGGAATTAAAAAGATAGTCAAGGATAAATATTTTGTTGTTGGGGTAGCTACGCTTCTGATTTTTGGCGGAATAGTAATCAGAGAGACTTTAATGTCGGGAAGTGAGCAAAGATTTATGGATATAAATATTTTCGCCGATACACGTTTGGAACAAAGCATAATACAAAGAGTTAATTACGAAAGAACCGTTTCAACATTGCCCCAAGCCCTTAAACCCGTTTTTATTAACAGGGAAATTGAGTATACAAGGGAGTTGTTTGAAGGATATGTTGCAAACATCTCTCCGAACTTTTTAATTCTGAGAGGGGACGGAAACCCAAGACACAACCCCGGGGAAATGGGGATGATTTATTTAATTGATTTACCTTTGATTTTAATTGGTCTTGTAATTTTATGGAAAGAAAAAAGAAAAGAATTTTTCTTACTACTAACCTGGGTATTAATTACCCCTCTGGCTACGATGTTTTTATCAGATACCCACGGACTTAGAAATAATCTGATGATTCCACCTCTACTAATTATTGTCGCATACGTTTTTACCAAACTTCCCAGAAAAGCTATTAATGTATGTGCATTCCTTATTGCCGCACAGCTTACATATATACTTATCCGTGTATATACGATCGCACCAGCCAAATTTGCTTCGTTTTGGTCGGCTGGAGCAAAAAAAGTTGCTCTTGATGCATTTAGTGCCCAAAGGGAAGGACAAAAAGTCACTTTGTATGTAAACGAGATTGATAATATTGAATATGCATACGAGGTTTATAGTATGGTAAACCCTCAAAAATTTATGGCAATGTTATTATCACGGATAAATAGTTTAAACCGGATCAAGAAGATATTTGCATCATCTAAATTCAAAGTCGGTATCTTTCTAGCTGTATTAATATTTACATTTATACTTCGGGCACATTCATATGAAAGAGTTCCCACCCCCGGCCACCTGGACGAACAACTTTACGCCCTTGCCGGAATTAATTTAATTGAAACAGGAACCCCTGTTTCTTGGTCAACACTTGAGTACCCCAAAAGCGCAGAAGTATTTAGCGGTGTAATTTCTTACTTAGGTGGAGAACCGATGGCATCCGTAACTTTATACAAACCTTGGCTTGATGAACCACCGCTTTTTTCTTTATTGGTGGGAGAAGCGGCACATCTTTTCCATGCAGATAGGAATGGTTTTATTCCCTCGTCATATATTAGATTTCCAATTGTACTGATCTCAACCTTAACATCGATACTTGTTTTTTTGATCGCCAGAAAAGTTAGCGGTTTTTGGATTGGGATATTGGCAATGCTTATATATAGTACCGAGCCAATTATGGTCTTTGCGTCACGTACCGCAATGCCCGAGACGCTGATAGCATTTTTATATTGCTTGATGGTTTATTTGCTTTTGGGGTTTCAAAAGTCTGCAAAGTTTTTGTATATTATCCCGATTCCGATTCTCGCGGGTTTGGCGGGTCTAGCAAAACCCACAGGCTACTTTATGCTCTTTTTGGCACTATATATAGTACTGACCAAGCTATATAAAGAAAAACCCGTGGCCTGGGGAAAAATCTTTAAGTACGCAATTTACATTGTTCTTGGTGTTTTGCCGTTTCTCGCCTTTTATATTTGGTACGGCAACAACTTCAGTCCGGAAATATTCAAAAAGATAATCTCGATTCAGGGTTTTAGGCCGGTAGGATTTGCAAATCTGGTCTGGTTTTTTATTACTCCGAGTTTTGATACATCAATTTTCAGAAGCAGCTGGTATATTTTTTGTCTTATTTCTGCTGTATTTTTTATATTCCGCAGTGAAGAAAAAGGCCAAAAAATTATCAGCTTAAGTTTTGTCTATTGGTTGGTAATTGTTATGCTTTCGTCCGGTGAGACCGATCTTTTGGCATGGTACCGTTTTCCGGCTTTTCCCTTTATGGCCATATCGGGAGCATGGGGAATTAGGTATATCTTTAAAAAGGCCGATTTTATGACATCTTTTTTGGGAGTGGGGTTACTTCTTGGTAGCAGATCTCTTTTGGTAAACGCTTTCAGGCCGAGCGTTTCCTCCGGTGTGTTCCGTTTTGTTATCCCGGCTCTTCTTACGCCGTCTTTACTTGATTCGGTTTTTAACAAAAAAACATTTAAGCTTCTTTCCAGGGCAGTAATCGTCGGTGTTGTGGCTGTGGGGATGTGGTGGAATGTAAAACATATCTATAATGCCTACGAACTTGCTTGCGAGAGTAAAACTTGCCCGATGGTACCTTCCACAGTGCTTTCAAATTTACACTACCCCGTAATTTGGCGCCTATTCGTATTGGGAGAACCCACCCTGCATTAAATTTATTTACTCGCGGTTTTGCCGAATCTGTTATAACATTAAAATTATCTATGAAAAAGATACTTTATCCTGTAATTTTGGGATTAATCATATCGCTCGCCTTTTTCCTGAGAATTTACAAAGTTACTTCAATTCCACCTGCACTAAATTGGGATGAGGTTTCGATAGGATATAACGCTTACTCGATTCTTAAGACAGGACGCGATGAGTGGGGGGTGGCTTTCCCCTTAAATTTTAAGTCATATGGAGAATACAAACTTCCGGCACAAATTTATGCTTCGATTCCGGCAATTGCCATTTTTGGTTTGAACGGCTTTGGGGTAAGAATTACACCTGTAATATACGGGATTTTGACTGTTTTACTGCTTTATCTTTTGGTTCAGGAAGCGTTTAGAAAAAAGGAAATATCTTTAATGTCGGCATTCCTTTTGGCGGTTTCCCCTTGGCATATACAATTAACCAGGGCTTCTTTTGAGTCATCGTTTGCTCTCTTTTGGATAGTGATGGGGATTTGGCTTTTCCTTAAGGGTTTAAAAAATCCCAAGTGGTTAACTTTTTCAATGATTCCCTTTGCGATATCTGTTTATACATACAACAGCGCCAGGGCATTTGTGCCACTCTTTCTTTTTTCGCTGGTAATTATTTATTGGAAATATTTCTGGAAAGTGAAAAAATGGTTCATTGCTGCAGGACTTCTTTTTACTGTCTTGATGCTTCCGCTTGCCCAAATGGTTATTTCCGGAGAAGCTGCGGCAAGATATAAACTTGTAAGTATTACCGATGAGAAGGGTCTAATTCCCAGGATTGATGAAAGAAGAAACAACTCCAAGCTTCCCGCTATCGCAACAAAATTAATTCATAACCGCTATACACCGTTTATTCTTATGGGGATATATTTTTTGATTAAGAAAAAAGACCCCAACTTGAAAATTCTCGCGCCCTGGCTTTTTTTGGCATTTGTTCCGGTTGCTATGACAAACGACAGTATTCCCAACGCCTTAAGAACACTTAATGCAACACCGGTTTATCAGATACTTACTGCACTGGGGATTTATTATTCATATAAGTTTATAAAAAGCAGAAAAGTATTTTATTTATTGATTGGACTAAGTGCTCTTCTGTTTTTGCTAAACCTTGGAGTTTATTTGACAAATCTTTTTGGTTATTACCCGGAGCGCTATTCCAAAGACTGGCAGTATGGTAATAAAGAGGTTGTTGAATATATTAAAACAAATCAGGATAAATACGATCTCATTACTTATAGCCGGCATTACGGGGAGCCCCACATGTTCACTTTGTTTTATCTTAATTATGATCCGGCCAGGTTTCAGGATAGCGCCAACCTTAACAGGTTTGAGACGTTCGACTGGGTTAGGGTTTTGCAATTTGATAAATATTATTTTCCTGACTTGGGTGATACGGGTACCAAGTACCAAGACGTAGTTAACATCAATCCCGGAAAGAAAATTTTATTTATAGGAAGACCCGAGGATTTCCCCGGAGAATTACCCAGACTTAAAACTATCGATTTTTTGAACGGGGAAAGGGCTTTTGATATTGTGGAGTCAAAATGAAAATATCAGCGTATAAAATACTATTCGTTCTTGTCGTATTCTTTTTTTTGATAACCAGACTTTATAGAATAGCCGACCTTCCCTCCTCGGTTTATTGGGACGAAGCTTCTATTGGTTATAACGCATTTTCAATTGCCACAGACCTTAAAGATGAATGGGGAAGTTTTTTGCCGGTACACTTTCGTGCATTCGGAGAGTTTAAGCTGCCCGTTTATATTTATTCGGTTGTACCTTTCGTTAAGGTACTTGGCCTAAATGCGTTTTCTGTAAGGATCCCGGCCGTAATCTATTCACTGGGAACATTGCTATTAACTTATCTTTTGGTTAGCAAAATAACCGGAAAAAAATGGCCAGGCGTTCTTTCAGGTTTTATCTTAAGCGTTTCTCCCTGGTTTTTTATTTTTTCAAGAACTGGGTATGAAGCGACAGCAGGCGTATTCTTTTTGTTGCTGTCTGTATATTTGTTTTTATGTAATTCAAAAAAATTAATAATTTTTTTCCTGGGAACCGTTTCCATCATCTTGAGTATGTATAGTTATACAAGCTTCAGGCTAATTTCACCCCTTGTTTTCGCTATGTTTTTAATCAGAGTAATTAAATTATACTTCGTAAATAAAAGTATAAAACGAAACATCTATATACCGGTATTGTCTTTAATTATATTTTTGTTGTCACTAATCCCTATTGCGAGATTGTTTCTATTTGATGCCGGGTTTGGAAGAGCTCAAACATTTGCCTTAATTCCCGGATTCCAGCAGGTTTATGATCTTTCCGGCAAACCCCATTTACAGATTACCTACAACAGATCCGGCCATGTTGATTGGAAAGAAAACATCTCGACTATTGGAGCAAATTATCTTTCCCATTTTTCGCCAAATTTCCTTTTGTGGAAAGGTGATGCGAACCCGAGAAGTCAGATACCGGGACACGGGCAACTTTATTGGATAGATATTCCTCTTTTTATTTTAGGTATTTATGCAATTTACAAAAAGAGGAGTTTTATATTTTTAATACCACTCCTATTATTACTTTTAGCTCCCATACCTGCGTCTCTTACCAGGGAATCACCTCACGCATTAAGAAGTATATTGGCGGCACCTGCTTTTGCAATGATTACTTCGATTGGGGTTTGGTATATTGCTGAAAAAATAAATATCAAAAAGTTTTCAGTCATATTTATTGCTGTAATTTCAATTATTTATTATTTATCTTTTGAACTTNTAACAGACAAATATGGCCAGCCATATATATTTGCACTCTATTATCTTAAATATCCGCCCGAAAAATTTAGAAATGAAGTAAAGTATAACCCGGTTGATAAGTGGGGATTTTCGCTTGTTTCGTCATTTGACGGATTTCAATTTAAATGAAAAAGTTGGGAGTAGTAATTCTGGCACTAATAGTTATTTTGGCAGCCTTTTTAAGAATTTGGAAACTTGATATGGTTCCGGCTTCATTAAATTGGGATGAAGTAGATGCCGGATACAATGCCTTCACAGTTGCCAACTGGGGAATTGATGAGTGGGGCAATAAATTTCCTTTGGTATTTCAGTCTTTTTACGACGACAAACATCCGGTTCATATATACATAACAACAGTTTTTGTTAAGCTATTTGGACTTAGTGATTTTACAATGCGTCTTCCAAGTGCAATCTTCGGCGCGCTCGGAGTTTTGATAATATTTTATTTAACAAAATATTTGTTTAAAAAAGATTTGCCTGCATATTTTGCGGCAATATTCCTGGCAATATCTCCTTATCATCTACAGTTTTCAAGAGGTCTTTGGGAAGTAAATTTTGCTTTCTTTTTCTTTATCTTGGGAATTATGTTTTTCTATTTAGGGAAAAATAAAAACGCATGGTATTTCCCTCTTTCTTTTCTTGGGTTCGGACTTTCACTCTATTCATACCATTCGTCCAAGATTGTGGTACCTCCCATGATAATCGTACTTTCTGTGTTGTACTTTAAGGATTTTACAAAAAATATAAAAGCTTTTGCCGTAAGTATTCTTGTTTTGACAATCTTTATTGTCGGATTAGTTATTAATCCACGCCTTCTTGGGTTTGCCAGGGCAGAGCAAAATAAGTTTCCGGATGAGAAAATTAGGGCAACGGATCTTTATCAGAAAACAGGGAACCAATATTTAGGAACTTTAGAAATTGTTGCTGGAAATTATATCAAATATTTTTCCCCGGACTATCTATTTATTAATGGAGATCAAAACCCCAGAAATTCCGTTAAAGTTTTTGGTGAATTTTACAAAATTGATGCATTACTGATTACCCTGGGACTTATTTTTATGATTATTAAGCCCAGGAAGGAATGGTTGGTGCTTTTTGCCTGGATAGCTCTGGCTCCGGTTCCGGGAGCTCTGTCCGGCTTTACGCCAAATGCTGCCAGGGGACTATTTATGATGGGAAGTTTGCAGATAGTTGCGTCATATGGTCTTTACTCAATTGTTAATTTGTTTAGGAAGAATATTGTAAAAAGTGTCATTGTCATTTTGGTTTTTGTTCCACTCATATGGGAATTTTCGAGTTATTTAAGCTATTACTATAAAGAATATGGTAAAAAGGACGCCATTGAGTGGCAATACGGAATGAAGCAAATCGCACTATACGTAAAGGATCACCCTTACATAGACAAAGTTTACATGACCAAAGAAAGGCAGCAGCCTTATATATTTATATTGAATTATCTGGAGTACCCGGTTTATAAATATCTAAAAACAGTGCAGTATGACGAGAGCCAAAGCAAAAGCTACAACGTAGCCAAATCTTTCGGCAAGTTTCAATTTTCGGAATGGAATTCGGTTGACAGCTACCCGGCTCCTTATGTCCTTTATGTTCTTACCCCCAGCCAGTATGATGGACTAAGATACAGGTCCATGTTTGATGTAAAAGAGCTTGTAAAATATCCCGACGGTACGAATGCGTACTTTTTGGTGGAGGGTGGGTATAATGAGTAAATTAATGCCGAATAAAACATTAAAATTGTCTGTAGTTTTGGCTACGAGAAATGAGGAAGAAAATATTGGGAGGTGTCTCGCGTCGGTTAAAGATATTGCCGATGAAATTATAGTTGTTGATGAATATTCAACAGATAAAACCAGAGAAATCGCAGAAAAGTATGGGGCAAAAGTTTTTACCGAACCTCATCATGACATTTTTCATATAACCAAGGAGAAAGCGCTCGATAAAGCAGTGGGTGAGTGGATTTTGCAGTTGGATGCTGATGAGGTCGTTACGCCGGAGCTTGCAAGTGAAATTTCCTCCGTTGTTAATTCTCAATCATTAACCATTAATCATCAACCATTGGAAATTAATTCTCTTTTTACCCGTCATCAGAAGCTAATAGAGGACCGCGACGGTAAAATAGGGAAACCTACGGGTGAGATTGTCGGTTACTTTATTCCGAGGAGAAATATGTTTTTAGGCCGTCCCCTGATTCACGCCGGGGTTTACCCGGACGGAGTAATACGTTTGGTTAAAAAAGGATTCGCTCATTTTCCACAAAAGTCAGTACATGAGCAAATCAGTTTGAATGGTGACGTTTCCTGGCTGTCAAAAGACCTATTGCACTATGACTCTCCTACCCTCAAAAAATATTTAATGAGGCTAAACCGTTACACTGATTTACACGCAGGAGAATTAAAAAACAGAAAAGCTCCAAAAAACCCATTCTACTTTATCTACTACTGCCTATTTAGACCTTTTTTGGTGTTTATAAATCTTTTTTTGCGACACCTTGGAATTCTTGACGGAGCAAGAGGTTTCCTCTGGAGTTTTTTGTCCGCAACCCATTTTCCGATTGCATACTTTAAATATATAACCGGGAAGGTTTAAAATTAATTAATGAAGCTGCTCAATAAGAACATAATTATCACCGGTTCAACCGGTGGAATAGGAAGGGAACTTGTAAAAAACCTTGATGATGAAGGTGCTAATTTAATTTTGATCTCAAGATCCGACAGTGAACTCCAGAATTTAAAAGAGGAACTCAAAAGTAATTGTATTACATTTTCCGGTAATTTTAGCGACCAGAAGGAAATCGAGGTATTGTCCAAAAAGATTTCGAAAGAGTTTAAAACTATAGACGTTCTTATAAACGCTGCCGGAGTTGGGGTTTATAAATCTATTGAAGAAGAGACTTTAGAGGAGTGGAATAACTCCATGAATATAAACGTTACTTCACAATTTATCTTAATAAAAAACCTAAGCAAGAATTTGCGTAAGTCGAAGGATTCATTGGTGATTAGTATAGGTTCAGGTGCCGGGGTAATTCCCATGGCAGGTAGAAGTATCTACTGTACGACTAAATTTGCGGTACGGGGGCTTACATTAAGCCTGGCTGAAGAATACAGGAGAACCTCGGTTGACTTTTGTTTAATAACACTTGGAAGCACTCTTACAAGCTTCGGACCTATGAGTTTTGAGGAAAAAAGGTCAGAGATGGAAAAAGGAAAAAAAGCATATTTTACCCCTGACTGGGTGGCTAAAAAATTAATATCAATAATCAAGGATAACGACAGGAGGGTAGAATACACTCTTTTCCCATCACACTACGCCACAGAATGGCATGCAAAAGGTTAATCCCCACTACCAGATAGTATGGTCGGAAGAAGCCACAAGAGGTAGAATACATATATATCTATGAAAGTAGCTGTCGACATAGGTCCTTTGAAAAGCGGGGACAATGTCCGTGGAATCGGTGTATATACGAGAGAGCTGGTTAATACTCTCGAATCAATCCAAAAAACCGGTAGTAATAAGTTTGAGCTATATCCTGTTGATTATTTCGATCATCAACCATCATCCGTTAATCATTATGATGTTATTCACTTTACCCGTTTTAACCCCTTCTCTATTTCGGTTCCTCTGAAAAAACCAAAGAATATTAAATTTGTATTAACAATTTACGACCTCATACCTTTGATTTACCCCGATAACTACCCACCGGGCTTTAGGGGCTGGATTAATTGGCAAATAAACAAATTTTTGATTAAAAGAAATATTGACGCAATAATTACGATCTCAGAAACATCAAAAAAAGATATATGCAGATTTATCGGAATTAATCCTGATAAAGTTTATGTTACCTACCTTGCTGCTCGTCCTATATTTAAGAAATTAGAAATTGGAAATTGGGAATTAGAGATTAAGAAACACTATGGTTTACCTGATCGTTTTGCTCTCTATGTGGGTGACATTAATTACAACAAAAATCTGCCTGTTTTAATCGAGTCATGTAAAATCGCAAAAATTCCGCTTGTTATGGT
>Ga0075727_129_pt1 | contig 8524 bp, 8 predicted proteins | sample RifGroB1_FD_68419 | JGI IMG/M metagenome (GOLD analysis project Ga0075727, IMG submission 68419) | Microgenomates (Woesebacteria) bacterium GW2011_GWB1_40_12
CCGTAATCGTTATAATAAATTTCCAAAGCGCTGGAAATCTGTTTAAGATCAGACTTCCTTTGGGCGTCACGCCCTCTCATCTGGGAACTGCTAAAGGTAACCAGGCCAATTGTCGCCAGGATTCCCAATATCGCTATCACCACAAGAAGCTCTACAAGTGTAAATCCTAAGCTTAAGTTTTTTATGTTAGATCTAAAATCTGATCCCATTGGCAGTGAAACCTTATATATTAATAATACTACTTTTTAAGGAGTGCTGCAGCCTCCTCTTCACACTCCTGTAAAGTTTTAGGTATTTCACAACCGTAAGTGCGGCCAACATTGCAAACTCGGTTGCCGCAAGGATAATTCTTGTCCACTATTCTGGAATCAACCTCTGCCTCGTCCTCACCTTCCATGGCAGCAAATAATTGATATCTTGCTCCATCGCTCAAATAATAATATTCAACACCCTCCTGCCAGTCGGGATCGCGGGGTAGGGTAGAGATATAAGTCTTACCTGTTATAAGGTTAAGGAAAGCATCCTTTCCCCACTCACAGGGTATGGCATCAATTACCCATTGTCCCTTTTTGTCCTTGTATGGGGCATCTCCTGGCTTCAAACAATCCATAATTTTTCCATCCGACGAAGACGGAGGAAATACTCCCAAATCAACAAAATATTCATCTACAAAGTGAACCATAACTCCCAAGTCATCACGGCGTACTTGATCACGGGAGCGCCTAAGGCTGGCCATAATATTTGGTACAAAAACCGATACAAGAATCACAAAAATTACGGCTAAAGCGAGGGTCTCCGCTTTTGAAAAAATTCTAATTTTTGTCATAAGTCATTTAAACACATTCAGGAGCCGGGTTTTCAGCTGAATCACACTGCCCGAAACAAAAATCATAAACAGGTTGGCAGGTGGGGGCACAATTTGAATCAAGCGGTATCTCTACACATTGTTGATTTATACATCCGTACTGTTTAGTACATCCCGGGGGAGCAGCACCGCTTCCTGTGGGAATAGGTGTCGTTTCTCCGGCAATGACGGGGGGTGCGTTGTTTGAAGAAGTGTAGTAATTATAATTTTGATCTCCAGCCGGACCAATATTGGGAATGACCGATAAATCCTGTAGATATTGCAGTAAAGAGTAAATCCTGTACCAGTCCGGACATGTGGAAGCCTCAACTTCATAACGGTAAGCTTTTCTTGTTGTGGGGTCACAGGGGACATCATTCAAATACGGGTGAATTGCAATGTCCGCGTCGGATCCACATTTAACCATAAGAGAAGACGGGGGATAACAATTGTTGTCCTTCTCATATTCTTCTACGGCAATTTTAATTCTATCCAAATCGGCCTTACGTTTAGAATCATTACCTTTATACTGTTGCTGCATGTAAGACATAATGCTAATTAGGGCCAGTATCCCCAGAATTGCCACCACAATCATCATTTCCGTTAATGTAAAACCCCAAGAAGATGTGCGCTTTTTAAAAATCATATTAAACCCATCAAATTCATTATATTATTTCCTAAGATAAACGTCACAACAATTCCAAATATTAGAAACGGACCAAAGGCGATTTTGGTCTTCATTTTGGCTTTCCTCAATAAAATTAGTATGATTCCGATGGTTGCCCCTGTCAAGAAAGACAGAAGCAGCCAAATAGGCATAAGTCTTAACCCCATAATCATACCTCCCAAAACCGCAAATTTTACATCCCCGAGCCCCATACCTTTTCCTTTTGTAATAAGATGTACAAACATCAGAAAAGAAGCTGACAAAAAACCGGAAAATAGAACTGTAAACAGTGAATATTGATTAGTAAGAAGTTGATAGGTAAGTGCAACAAATATACCAAGAAATACCAGAGAATCGGGGATGATTTGATTCTCCATGTCAATTATAAATATTGTCAGAAGAATCAAGAAAATTACCAGAAGATAAACTAAAGTTACTATACCGATTACACCCTGAAGCGGTATCCCACCGATAGTATTCATAAAGTAAAATATTCCCAGAAAACCAATTGCTGAAGAAATTTCTATAACAGGGTAGCGAATGGAAATCTTTTCGTTACAATTTCTGCATTTTCCTCCAAGAATCAAATATGAAAGTAGGGGAATATTGTCGTACCAATTGATGCCTTTTTTACACTTAGTGCAAATACTCCTACCTTTAATAAAAGAGATTCCGTTAGGGATTCGATAGGAAACTGCGGAGATAAACGAACCAAAAATAATTCCTAAAACAAAAAGGAGAAAATACTCAAAAAGAAGCATTTACATTATTCCGGTACACACTCTGCACAGGTTGGTATGGCTGATCCTGCTACTGTCCAACCGGCTGCACTGGGTCCTGCGTCACAACCTGCGGTGTATGTAGGAAGACCACCTGATGTGAATCCAGCTGTCAAGTCAACCACTTTATCATTTGCAATAGCCGACTGCCTTGCGGAATTGGACTTCGGTACCCAGCAGGCGAATACTGTGGAAGATGCGCTTCCGCCTTTGCCTACAAAGATACTTCCATTGCAGCTCGTTGGCAACTATCAGTTCTCCTCCTGTAGCACAACCAGTTGCTGAACAAATACCAACTAGTGTGTTTTGAGCATTTGCAAAAGTAAATGCTGTATCTGCACTTGGATAGTTGGTCGGGTCTGTTATTGTCCAAGGATAATTGCTGTGTCCTGTGTAGTATCTTTGAAGTGCTGAAACTAAATTACTGGCATCTGCTTTATTTCCTGAATCAGTTGCTCTGTTGGCTTGTTCAATAGGATTAATGGCAGCGATAACAATTGTTGCGATAACTCCGAGAAGTGCGATAACTATAAGAAGCTCCACTAGTGTAAAACCTTTGGCAGTTACTTTTTTCATATATCTAAAACTAAATTAAGTATTCATCATCCGAAAAACCTTGTCAAGTGGCATTATACGCACCACTTTTTAGAAACTACTGGTCAAATTGTAAGCAAGCTTGGCACTTTAACTCGTCAAAACGAACTCGTTAAATTGTAAATCGGAAGAATAACGGCAATTACTAAAAATCCTACACCGATTCCCAAGAAAACCATGACAATCGGTTCTATCGCGGCAGTTAAACCTTTAACTTTCTCGTCGCTTTCAACTTCAAATATACGACTTATTTTTGTCAGCACTTCGTCCATTTTTCCGGTTTCTTCTCCAACCGCTATCATCTGACTCAATATAAAAGGAAAGGCCTCCGGATGTTTAGAAAAAGCAAATGCGACAGGGAAGCCTTTTTCCACTTGATTAGCGGCATCAATAAGAGCATCAGAAATTAGAGTATTGCCAACCACTTCAGAACTTATATGAAGACCTTCGAGTATCGAAACACCTGCTCCAACCATCATGGAAAGAGTACGCGTTAGTTCAGTAAGAATTATCTGACGTTGAAGTTCCCCGTAAATCGGAATCTTAAAAATTAGTTCATCAATTTTGCGTCTACCTTCGGGGGTAGCTTTATAAAGTCGCAAAACATAAAAAGCAATCGCCAGGACCGCAAATACGATAAACCAATATTTAACTAAAAAGTTAGAGGATCCGATGAGTATTCTGGTCGGTAAAGGCATCTCTGCTCCAAAGTCTGCATAAAGACCTAAAAGCTTCGGGATAACAAAAATCATCATAACCACAGATACAACAAGCATTCCGACGACTATGATTACAGGGTAAATAAGTGCGCCTTTTACTTTGCTTCCAAACTCATGTTGTTTTTCCAAATTGTCGGCAAGTCTTAAAAGAACCGCATCCAAAACTCCTCCGACCTCACCGGACTTTACCAATGCAATATATGTCTGTCCAAAAACTCTGGGATGTTTACGTAAAGCGGATGAAAACGACTCACCGGCCTCTACATCCGCAAGTAGTTGGGCAACAATCGCTTGCATGGATTTTTTGGTCTGAGAACGTAATATCAGAAGAGCTTCAGTAATAGGTAAACCCGCATTAATCATTGTGGAGAGCTGTCTTGTGAAGTTGGCCACATCCCCTTCATTAATTTTGTCCTTCATTTTCCTAATGAAAGAAAAAGGGGATTCTATTTTTGGATTTAACGAGATCACAAAAAATCCTTTACCCCTGACCAATTTTGCAGCCCCGTCTATATCTACAGCTTCAACCTCTCCTTTGACAACCCTCCCGGCTCGATCTTTGGCTTTGTAGTTAAATCGCTTCATTTGTGAGTGTTATACACCCCGAACCAGTCTCATTAATTCCTCCGGTCTGAGGGACCAACTTTCCGCTTCCTCCATTGTAACCATCCCATTCTTCACTAGTGCGGCAAGCGATTTCTCGAGTGTCGACATTCCGGTTTCCTGAGAAGTTTCCAGAATACTTTCTATTTGATGTGTTTTACCTTCTCTTATTGCAGTTCTAATAGCAGTAGTACCAAGCATTACCTCATAAGCAACAGCCCGGCCTTTTTGAGTGGCAGCCACAAGTCTTTGAGAGAACACCGCTTCGATAACATTTGATAGTTGAAGACGGACTTGTTTTTGCTGTTCTTCAGGGAACACATCAACAATTCTGTCTATCGATTGAGCTGCTGAGTTGGTGTGTAAGGTTGCAAATACTAAATGTCCTGTTTCTGCGATCGTCAGAGCGGCGGCAATGGTTTCAAAGTCACGCATCTCACCAACCAAAACGACATCCGGATCCTCGCGGAGCACAGAGCGTAGCGCAATGTCCCAGGAGTGAGTATCGCTCCTCATTTCCCTTTGTGAAACAATTGACTTGATCGGATTAAAGACAAACTCGACCGGGTCTTCTATGGTAACAATGTGACAGGCTCTGTTTTTATTTATTTCTTGAAGCATGGTAGCCAAAGTGGTTGATTTTCCGTGTCCTGTCGGACCGGTTACCAAAACCAAACCTTGGCGCAAAGTAGTAAACGAATGGAGTATGGGTGGAAGGCCCAATGTCTCCATCGGAGGAATAAGTAAAGGAATCAACCTGAAAGCTGCTGCGTAGGTATTTTTCTGAGTATATGCATTCACCCTAAATCTGCCTTTATCTGAAAATGAAAGTGAAAAATCCAATTCCTTATTTACATTAAGCCTTTCCAATTGCTCATTGGTTAAAACCTGTCTAAGAAGTTCGCCGATTACATCCGGAGTCAAAACTCCCGCTCCGGGAACTGCTACCAAAACTCCGTCTATTCTAAGCATTGGGGGAATACCTGATATTAAATGTAGATCGCTTGCGTTACTGTCGAAAACTGTTTGTAATAATTGTTTTGTTTCCATAATTTATTCTTGTGCAACACGTAGTACCTCTTCTACTGTAGTAATTCCTTCGACAACTTTCAAGTACCCGTCTTGTTTCATTGAAATCATGCCTTCTTCTTTTGCCAACTTGTCAATATCGGCGGCTGAAGATCTCTCTAAAATTAGTTTTCCTATTTTTTCAGTTATCGGCAACACTTCAAAAAGACCAACTCTCCCGTGATACCCCGAACTTCCACATTCGGGATCACCTTTACCTCTGTAAAATTTAACATCTCCTTGAGGTTTCCATAAAGCGCCCAACTCATTTTGAATATCCTGGACCACTTTGGGATCGGGGGAATAGGCCTCCTTGCAATCATCGTGGATTTTTCTTACAACACGTTGAGCCACTATACATGTCATTGATGAAGCAAGTAGGTAAGGTTCGGCACCCATATCAAGAAGGCGGGGTAGGGCACCCGATGCATCATTGGTATGCAGAGTTGAGAAAACCAAATGTCCTGTAAGTGAAGCCTGAATTGCCAAATCAGCCGTTTCCTGGTCACGAATTTCTCCGACCAGAATAATGTTTGGGTCCTGACGGAGAAACGCCCGCAAGCCGTCTGCAAAAGCTAAACCGGCCGCCGGGTTAATCTGTACCTGATTTACTCCGGGAATTTTATACTCAACAGGGTCTTCCAATGTAACTATATTCACTTTTGAAGTGTTAAGTTTTGAGATGACCGAATAAAGTGTTGTGGTTTTACCTGAACCGGTCGGACCACAGATCAAAATAATTCCATGAGGCCTGAGAATCGAATCCTGCAAGTTCTTCAAACCCCTTCCTCTGAGACCCAGTTCCTGCAATTCAGGAACACCTCCGCTTTTTTTCAAAAGTCTCATAACAATTTTCTCGCCCCAAGTGGTCGGTAAGGAAGAAATACGCAAATCCACTTCGGCATCACTTCCTTTGAAATTAAATCTACCGTCTTGGGGAATTCTTTTCTCGTCAATTTTCATTCCGCTTAGAATTTTTATTCTGGAAATAAGCGAATCATGAAGTTCTTTAGGTATGGAAAGCTTTTCCTGCAAAATTCCGTCAATTCTATAGCGAACCCGAGTCGAGCGTTCCTCCGGTTCAATATGAATATCCGAAGCCCTGCTTTTTATAGCAAAATCCAGTATCTGGCTAACCACCTGGGCAATTTTTTCTTCCCTGATAAAACCGCCCCTACTTTTTTCTAATGCTTCCAATTCACGACCATCAACAGCCACATCCTTCATTGCGGCCGTTACCTCCTGAGTAAGTGTGGTCGTATAGCGGGTTTGAATAAAATCTTCAATTTGCTTTGGAATCGCCGCGAAAGGTTTTATATGAAGACCTGTTTTTTGTTCAATAAATTCAATTGCAGAAAGGTCCAAAGGATCGCTCATTGCCAAGGACATGCTCTTATCCCGAACATCAATAAATATCGGAAAAACTTTAAAACGTTCGGCAACTTCCAGGGGGAGTGCCGCCAAGGCTGCCGGCGCGACAGGACTTGCCTGAAGATCTACGAAGGGGATGTTGTAAAGTTGAGATTTTGCCTGAACAAGTTTATCTTCAGACACCATCTGGCCCTTTCTGATTATTTCTTCCTGAGGTGAACCGCTTTGAATTTCTGCAAGTTTTACTTGCTCTGCACGGGCCGAGTCAAGTGCTCCCAAACTGACTAAAACATCGGCCAGTGTGGCCGGAGCTCCGTTAGTTTGGGTTTGGGTAGGTTCAGCAGTGGGCATTTTTTTTAACTAAACACTATTACATTATTACTTAAACTGGCCCTGGTATCAAGATCTTACTTGACCTTCCAGCGTTTATTGACAAAAAGCCAAGCTTCGCATACCTTGTAGCTAATGCATGCATATCTTCTAACGGGGCAGGGAATCAGCGATTATGGTCCGGCAGTATCCAAGTTGGCCAACAAATTAAAGGCAAAAATATTGGAATTTCCCCTTAAAAAAATTGAAGACGTCAGGAATCTCAACAATTTGTTAAGGTTAAGTTTTGATAAACCAACATTAATTTATTGCAATAACATTCACGACGCAGGGGAGGAAGCTTTAAATGCATTCTTAAAAAACCTCGAGGAACCCCAAGAAAATATTTTTTTTGCACTGACTTCCACATCTCCGCGAAGAGTCTTGCCTACAATTGTCTCACGTTGCCAGATAGTAAGAATTAAAAGCGGTGATTCAGAACCGATGGACCAAAATATCGAGGAAATACAAACATTTTTTAAAATGACGACCGGTGAAAAACTTTTTTACATTGACAAAATTAAAGATAGAGCAAGGGCAATAGAATTTGCCGAGAATATGGTCAATTTTATGCATAGAAGCTTACACGAAAATGGTTTAAAATATGATGTCGGACTAAAAAATATCGACCTTGCTTTAAAAACTCTATCTAGACTAAAAGGCAATGGCAATGTAAATTTACAGTTGTCCAATTTTGTAATCAACTATCTTAATTAAAGAAAAATATGGCAAACACAAGCGACTACACAGCAGAACAAATACAGGTCCTTGAGGGACTGGAACCGGTTAGGAAAAGACCCGGAATGTATATCGGTTCAACCGACTCCAGAGGACTTCATGAGTGTCTTAGAGAAATTGTCGATAACTCCGTAGACGAAAGCTTTGCAGGAATATGTAACACGGTATGGGTTACCATGGATACCGACGGTAGTGCAACCATAAGAGATAACGGTCGTGGAATTCCGGTAGAAATTCATAAAAGCGGTGTTTCCGCCCTTGAGTTAACCATGACCAAGCTTCATGCCGGTGGCAAATTCGGAGGAGGAGCTTACAAAGTATCAGGAGGTCTCCATGGAGTCGGTGCGTCTGTCGTCAATGCACTTTCTTCCTATTTTAGAGTAGTCGTTCTGAGAGATAACAAAGCTTACTACCAGGAATACCATCGTGGAAAATCTGTTAAGAAAGTTTCCGAAACCACCCAAGAGGAGCTTGATAAATGGTTCCCTAAAGAGTGGGGAGTCAAATTGGGTAAAAACCAAACGGGTACTATTACTACATTTATTCCGGACAAGGACATATTTGGGGATATTGTTTTGGAAAATAACAAAGTTAAAAACCTTCTTCGTGACCGCGCCTACCTTATAGCCGGCCTAAACTTTCACTTTTCCGACAATAATGACGGGGATGAGGCTACCTTTTATTTTGAAGGCGGAATAAAGTCCCTTGTTGCACACAGCAACCGCGGTAAAAACGTACTGACAAATACGGTTTATATCTCAAAATCAGACGA
>Ga0075727_139_pt1 | contig 7979 bp, 6 predicted proteins | sample RifGroB1_FD_68419 | JGI IMG/M metagenome (GOLD analysis project Ga0075727, IMG submission 68419) | Microgenomates (Woesebacteria) bacterium GW2011_GWB1_40_12
GACGACCTACCCGGCGGAAGCCTCTCATTTGGCCATACCCGTTGGGCAACTCACGGAGGAGTAACTCAAGCAAACGCACACCCACACCTCGATTGCAGTGGCAAGATTGCAATTATTCATAACGGGATTTTTGAAAATTATGAGGAAGTAAAAAACAAACTTCTGTCCGGAGGCCATAAATTTATTTCCGAGACTGACACGGAAACATTGACCCACTTAATTGAGGATAATGCCAAAAAGGCAACTTTTAGCGAGGCGGTGAGAGCGGCTTTTAACAAAATGGACGGCCTCAATGCCGTTATAGCCGTAAGTACTAAAGAGAAATCGTTGGTTGCCGCAAGAAACGGATCCCCTTTGGTTATCGGATTTGGAAAAAATGAAAATTTTCTGGCAAGCGATGCGGCAGCACTTCTTCCTTACACCAGGAATGTATATTTTCTTGAAGACAACGAAATGGCAATTCTGACTCCGGACGGCGTTAACGTATTAGATGTAAAAAGCGGAAAGAAAATTACTCCCGACATAAAGAAGCTTGACTGGAAAATTGAGAATGGAGAAAAAGGAAAATACGAATCTTATATGCTCAAGGAAATTTTCGAACAGCCTCAAATCATTTCGGACATCGCAACCTCGGGGGCAGCGCAAGCCGAAGAAATAGCCGAGATTGTAAGAAAAGCGAGAGGGACTTATCTTGTAGGTTGCGGAACGGCATCCTATGCATGTCTCGCGGGTTCGTATCTATTTTCAAAACTCGCCAAAAGGCACGTAAACCCCGCAATTGGTAGTGAATTTGGCTACAGTTTGGATTTTCTGAATAAAGACAGCTTGGTGATTGCCATATCACAATCCGGAGAAACTATGGATATTTTGGAATCCGTCAAAAAAGCCAAAGACAGGGGGGCCAAGATTTTGAGTTTGGTAAATGTTCAAGGCTCATCCCTATACCGACTGTCGGATTACAAAATGATGATCGGGGCAGGTCAGGAAAGAGCTGTAGCCTCGACTAAAGCTTTTACCGGGATGATCGGCCATCTTATTCTCTTAGCAAATTCGCTTAATGGCGGGGTAAGAGGTGGTCAAAAATCCTTGATAGCAGGAGCAGCTTCGATTAATGAGGTATTGTCGACCAAATCATTAAAAAATATCGACAAACTTGCATCCCAAATCGTAAATAATAAGCATATTTATGTTATTGGCCGCGGACTTTCCTATCCAGCCAGTCTTGAAACGGCACTTAAGATTAAGGAAATTTCATACATACACGCTGAAGGTTTGGCTGCGGGGGAGCTTAAGCATGGTCCACTCGCTTTAATTGAAAAAGGAACCCCCTGCATCAGTTTTCTTCCAAACGATGAAACTTATGGTGCTAATCTTGCCGGCGCTATGGAAATGAAGGCAAGAGGTGGTTATATTATAGGTATTTCCTATAAGCCGCATGAGATTTTTGATTATTACATTAATGTTCCGGATGCCGGAGAAGCCTCGATTATCCCCGAAGTGGTCGTTGCCCAGGTGCTTGCATATTATCTTACTTTAAAAAAGGGCCTGGATCCGGACAAACCGCGAAACCTGGCCAAATCAGTGACTGTGAAATGAGTTCCGGTAAAATTGGAAAAAACTTGCGCAGATAGTGTATACTTATCGCAATAGTTAATAACTATATGACATTAGAACTTACCAGTTCTTGGTCTGAAAATCTTCAAGCTTCCTCGCCCGATGTGGTCGTGTTGCCTTCAGCAGCCGAAGTAGACAAATACGCTTTTGATAAGGTCTTTCGGGTAATTACTCAAAAGCCCGATGCGGTTCTGACTTTAGCCACAGGATCTTCCCCACTGGGACTTTATGAGCTGATGATAGATGCTTACAGGCAAAACAGGCTTGATATGTCAGGTCTGACCACAAGAAACCTGGATGAGTATTGGCCCCTACCCAAAGATCATCCCCAAAGCTATAGCCGTTTTATGCGGGATAACCTTTTTAACCACGTAAATATCCCTGAAGATCATAGATTTATACCGGATTCCACTGCAGACGATCCGGAGAAAGAGATGCAAAGGTATCGATCAATTTTGGAGAAAACGGGCCCTGCAGACTTGGCAATTTTGGGAATAGGTCCTGAATTAACTTGTCACATAGCTTTCAACGAACGTGGTTCGGCTCCCAATTCCAGGGCAAGGTTGGTACAGATTGACCCCATAACCATTAAGGCAAACGCAAGATTTTTTGATGGTGATGAGACCAGGGTTCCGTGCTTAGCAATGACTCAGGGAATTGCGGACATACTGGAATCTAAAGAAATAATTTTGATAGCCAAGGGTATTGGCAAGGCACAAGGTATAGCCAGGGCTCTTGAAGGACAAATCGGTCCGGACGCTCCGGCTTCATACTTGAGATTGCATCCGAAAGTCACTTTTATTATTGATCGGGAGGCGGGAAGTGCCCTTTTTGGATAGTTTTTATCATCAAAGCAGAAAAACACTTGCGTTAGCAAGTGGATGAATGCTTTTAGCGAGTCGTTTACGACGAGCACAGATTCACAGCTTTGATGTGAATCTGAATGAGAAGAAGCCCCGACCGTGAGGTCGTGGGTGATTCATAAATTAGACTAACACTATGGAAAGAACAGGCGCCTTTGTAAGAAAACTTCTTCAGGAGAAGGATTCATTGAGTGATGCAGGAAATTGCCGGAACTCCGTATCGCAGATAGAAAAAGCAGTAAAACAGGAATTCCCCACCGCCCAGGTGGACATTTTAGTTCATCCCGAAGCCAGAGCGGGTCTTGGAGTGCACTATTCACTTGAAGTCGACCAAAATGGCGAAAAGACATTAATCAACGCGGTGCCCGCACCCGGATTTCCCCAATATATAGGGGATCCGGAAAATGCACACCCGGTTTTTAGGTCGATGAAGAAAACAACGAAAGTAATTTAATCAATATGGAACGTGTAATTGACACCTCAATCGGAATCAACCCGGAAGGGCATGAGCTGCCTTATTATGAGGAATTGGTTCTGAATGATGAAGAGAAGAAAAAACTTGAGCGAAACATTGAACGTGGAGAATTCATCGGCGGTTCTTACTTTGCGGAAACCGTCGGCTCAGGCGCGGCTGGCAAAATGAACGAAGATTCTTATGCCGTTTTCCCCATGGGTAAAGGAAGGACTCTTCTTGCTGTTTTTGACGGAGCCTCAAGTCAGAAAAAAATTGAGGGTTTGGAAAGGCTTGAGATGAGCGGGGCATTTTATGTTTCACATCTGACCTCGATGATATTTCGGAAAAGTGAGGAATTTAGAAAACTTTGTCAGCCGGACGACATAACCGCGGAGGATGTGTTAAAAACAATTAACAGTTGGCTTCCTGTTAAGTTTGATAGAGTTCCTGGTGTGGATTATTCCGACCCCTGTAGCATTCCGGGAATGGCGGCCGCACTTGTGCTTATCGATGTTCCCAACGAAAAAATGACAGTAGCGCAGGTTGCGGATACCTTTATTGCTTTGCAAAAGCAAAACGGAGAAATTGAGGTTGCCAGCAACAACACGAATGAAAGGTTCGACAAGGAAACGAATGAGTATTTTATTAGCCTTTGCGAGAAGTATAATATTGCCCGGAATGAGGTTAGAAAAGATCCGAGAACAATCCAGCCCTACACGGGAGATGGCGTCAGTTTTGAGGATTCAGTCAGAAGTCTATTCAATGTAATTGATGAAAATAGTGACGAGGGCTCGGTGATAGACAAAGGTATTCCGATTTTAGATAACGACCCTAAATATGAGAAGATTTTCAGGCTTAAAAACAGAGACGACTCCACAATAATGAGTGTCGACATAAGCTACAAGGGTATAAACTCACTTCCTTTGGCAGGCTAAATTGGGCTTTTCTTATGCAACCATTTTTCTTACAGGCTATAATGTTAAATTGTATATAGGCTATGACTAATATTCATAAAAATTTTGAACAGTTAAAAAAGGACATTCATGATTATTCAGGGATTACCGGCGATTCCCGTGAAGTCAGGGAAAATTTTATTTTCGTTGCCGTAAAAGGAATAACTTCAGACGGACACAAATTTATTGAGGAAGCTATAAAAAACGGAGCTAAGCTGATTGTAGGCGAAGAAGACCTGAAAATTGATAATGCCAAATATATAAAGGTGGAAGATTCGCGTGAGGCTCTGGGACAACTGGCGTCCGAATGGTATGGAAACCCGTCCGATAAATTGAAGTTAATCGGAGTAACCGGTACAAAGGGAAAAACCACCACCTGTTTTATTATTTACCACATGTTGACTAAGTTGGGCAAAAAAACGGGTCTGGTGACCTCGATTGCAGCCAAAATCGGGGAAAAAGAGGCAGATACGGGATTTCATGTCACAAGTCCTGACGTAATCTCACTTCATAAATTTTTGAAAGAAATGGTCGATGCCGGTTGTGAATATGCAGTTATAGAGGTTAGTTCTCACGGCATAGACCAAAAAAGGATTGCCGGAGTTAAGTTTAGAATCGGTGCCTTGACCAATATCGCTCCCGAGCATTTGGACTACCATAAAACATTCGGTGAATATAAGAAAGTAAAAAAGTCGTTTATCGAGTCCTCTAAATATAAAGTTTTGGGTCCGACAGAAACAGGACTAAACATTCTTCCCGGAAAATTTAACAATCTCAATATAGAAACGGCCCTAAAGGTTATGGACTTTTTGGAAATTGACCGAAATTCGGCGATCCGTGCCATGGACACCTTTGAATTACCTGAAGGTAGGCTGGAGGAAATTAAGAATGACAAAGGCATTAGGATTTTTGTGGATTTCGCACACACACCGGACTCACTTGAAGCAGCGCTAACCTATCTACGTTTAGAAACAAAAGGCAAACTTATTGCTGTTTTTGGTTGTGCCGGCGAAAGGGATTCCTATAAACGCCCCAAAATGGGCAAGGTTGCCTCAGAACTTGCAGATGAAGTGATTTTGACGGCTGAGGATCCCAGAAGTGAAAAAGCGGAGGATATTATTGCTCAAATAAAAAAAGGAATGACTTTGGGGAATAGTACAGTCCATAGCGAGCCTGATAGAAAAAAGGCTATTGAAATAGCCTTGGGGATTGCAAAAAAAGGAGATCTGGTGGGGATTTTTGGAAAAGGACATGAAAAATCTATGAATTTGGACGGAGTGCACGAGATTCCTTGGTCAGATAAGAAAATTGTGAGAGAATATATAAGTAAATAATATGGAATATCAGGTTGTGATATTGGCGGGAGGAGAATCTTCAAGATTTTTTCCCTTTAACGATATTCATAAAAGCTTTTTCAGACTGGCCGGAAAAACGATTCTGGAAAGAACTCTTGAGAGTGTTAAAAAACTTAATCCCTCAGAAATTATTTTGGTTTTAGGGTCCAAAAATTTTGAAAGAGAAAAAGAAATCTGCGAGTCTATACCGGCTTTTGAAGGAGTAAGATATGTTTCCGAAAAAAGACCCCTGGGGCAGGCTGATGCTATTCTGTCGGCCGGGGAATATATTACAAAGGATTTCTTTGTAATAAACGCCAGTCAATTTAATTTCCATAATCTGGCAAAGGAGTTTATCGAAAAGCATAAAGAGTCGGAAACTATTGCTACTTTGGGAATAACCAGAACCAATACACCTTCCAAATATGGAATAGTGGATTTGGAGAATGACCGTATCCGTGGGATAGTTGAGAAACCCAGGTCCGGGAGTGAGCCTTCAGATATGAGACTTGTGGGAATTTACTTATTTTCTAAGGACTTTTTACCGGAGCTTTCAAAAACCCCAATATCTGATTGCTCACTGGAGGAAACTTTAAATAAAGTAGCAAAAGAAGGTAATGTCGGTTCTGTCTCAATAACTACCAATACCCCTTCTCTTAAATATCCCTGGGATCTTTTTAGTTTGAAAGATTTTATATTTTCTGAAACTTCCTACGGCATCGATAAAACTGCAGTTGTCGAAAAGACAGCCGTATTTAAGGGCAGTGACATATATGTGGGTAAAAACGCGCATATTTATGATTTTGCAATAATCGAAGGGCCTGCCTACATTGGCGAGGATGCGGTAGTAGGAGCTTACTGTCAGGTTAGAGGTGGAACCGTATTAGGAAGCGGCGCCCAGATAGAAAGGTATTGTGATGTTAAAAATTCAATTATTGGAGACGGCACCCATTTTCATTCGGGATTTGTAGCTGATTCCGTTATCGGAAAAAACTGCAGGGTTGGAGCCGGTTTTGTGACCGCCAATAAAAGGTTGGACAGATCCTCCATTAATGTGATTGTGAAAGGTAAAGCAACAGACAGCGGCATAGGTGGAATCGGTGTTTTTATGGGTGACGGATCAAAAGTCGGTATTAGGGTTTCCTCAATGCCCGGAACCGTGGTAGGAGAAGAATCGAATATTTATCCGGGTGTGACGATTAAAGGATTGTATAAGGTTGAGTCCGTTATCAAAAAATAATTCATGGGTAGAAAAACGACAATTCTGGTAGATTTTGACCACACACTTTTTGATACGGAAACATATGTCCGGGAGAAGTCTGCCTCGGATCATGTCGATTACAAAGAATTTCTCTATTCGGATGCTCTGGCATTTATAAAATATGCTTCAGGCTTTGGGGAAGTTATTTTGTTTTCGGAAGGTGATGTCGAATTTCAAAAGGAAAAAATCAGCGGAACGGGTATTGAGAGCCTTTTTTCCGGCGGTGTAAAAATATTCCCAAGTTTTTCTAAAATGGAAAATTTGGACGATATGGTATTGAACGGCAAAGTTATCATAGTAGATGACAAACCTGAAGTTGTTGATTACGGGATTTCTAAAGGATTTACGGTCATTAGAGTAAGACGTGGAAAATATTCAGACGAAGAATCAAAAAATCAGCCCGATTTTGTTGTAAAAAGCCTCTCGGAAATAATTGAGAAGGACATCCTTCAAAGTTTTTGATTTGGCTTCCGACTGATATAATAATAGACATGCACATCCCTAAAAAGGTCCATTTCATGGGTATTGGCGGAAGCGGAATGTCCGGCGTTGCTATGCTTGCCGAAAAGATGGGCTACGAAATTAGCGGATGTGACCTTGAAGGGGAAACCGCATATGCGGGTGGTATTTTCAAAGGACATAACACCGATCATATTAAAGATGTAGATCTCCTGGTAGTATCTCCAGCCGTTTATTATCAGAATAAGGACAATCCGGAGTTACTTTTGGGTGAAAAAAGGAAAATTGTAATCACTTGGCAGGAGTTTTTGGGTAAATATTTGACCGAAGGTAAAAAGGTTATTTGCATTGCCGGAACTCATGGAAAGTCGACTACTACTGCAATGGCAGGCTCTCTCCTTGTTGATGCGGGTCTTGATCCGCTGGTTTTGGTTGGTGCTAGGGTACCTGTGTGGAATGGTAACGCCAGGTTTGGTAAGGGAGAATACTTTGTTATCGAGGCAGATGAATTTAACAACAATTTTCTAAACTACCACCCCGATATTGCAGTTATAAATAACATTGAATTTGACCACCCCGATTTCTTTAAAAGCGAAAAAGAGGTTAGGGAGTCATTTGATAAATTTATAAATAACCTAAAAGGGGAACGCGTTCTGATTACCCAGAAAGATAGTCCGGCGAGGCATTTTGAACTGAAAATATTTGGTGAACACAATCAAAAAAATGCCAACATGGTGTATTTGTTAGGTAAAAAACTGGGTATTCCCGAGGAAACTATTGTTAAATCTATAGAAAATTTTGCCGGAATAGAAAGACGGATGGAGCTTGTAGGCGATTGCGCCGGGATAAAAGTTTATGATGACTACGCCCATCATCCGACTGCCATCAAAACTACCCTTGAGGGTGTCAGGGTTAATTATCCGAAAGCAAAAATACTGGCCATAATCGAACCTCACGGATATAAAAGAACAAAAGCGCTTCTTTCTGAATATAATGGAGTTTTTGACAGTGCTGACAAAGTGGTTGTGGGGCCAATTTTTA
>Ga0075727_134_pt1 | contig 5755 bp, 5 predicted proteins | sample RifGroB1_FD_68419 | JGI IMG/M metagenome (GOLD analysis project Ga0075727, IMG submission 68419) | Microgenomates (Woesebacteria) bacterium GW2011_GWB1_40_12
GATGTGTCAAAAGTCATGACTTCACCACCGGGCTCATCACCTGAAATAATAACATTGCTCTTATTGTCCTTTTTGGAATTAGCCCAAACTTCTCTCCAATCTCCTATGTCTGTCCAGAAAAAGTCCCCCGCTACCACATAAAAATTCTTTTCCCTCTCACTTATTGCATAATCGACCGAGATAGCAGGCATCTTTTTGTATTCCGATTCCAAAAACTTTGCCTCATCGGGCTTACCCAGGTGTGTTTTTATCTCCTGAAGATATTTATAAATTTCCGGTTTATGTTTTTTGAAAGAATTCAGAAGGTCTCCCGCAGTCCAAACATATTGTCCTGCATTCCAAAGGTATTTCCCCGATTCCGTATATCTTTTTGCAAGTTCAATGGGAGGCTTTTCAACAAACCCGTCCAACTTGTAAAAATCGACACTTCCTTTAATGCGGATCTTCTTTCCTTTTTTGATATGTCCCAAACCGCGATTAAAACGTGGTCTTGATATGCTACTTTTGCGGCTTTCAAAAGAGTTTCCAAATATCTTGAAACAGGTTTGACAATTCTGTCGGCCGATTCTGTCATAATCACAGCGTCAGGATCTCTTGATTCGATATAAAGGGCTCCTAAGGCGTGTGCAGGACCTGTCTCCCGCCTGACCGGTTCAACAATAATATTTTCGGGTCGCATCTGCGGGACCTCTTTAAGAATTTCTTTTTTATAATCCGATGAAACGGTAACTATAAAAATATTTTCCCAGGGAAGGATTTCGGTAAAACGTCTAATTGCTACTTGAGTGAGGGTTTCGTTATCGAAAAGTTTTAAAAATTGTTTTGGGGTTTTTTGTCTGGATCTTGGCCAAAGCCTGGTACCTCCACCACCGGCCAATATAAGGGCGTACAGGTGATTTTTGTAGTCATCTGCCCCTCTCATTTTCAACTTGGACAAAATCTTTAGAATTTTCACTTGTAATTAGTGTACCACCTTTTTAACTATATCAAGAAACTCTTTTTTAAATCTACTTTTAGAAAACTTGCGGGCATTACTCATAATCGCTTTTCTATTAAAGCTCATTTTTTCAAACTTGCCGACTGCTGCGATCAGGTCTTCAGGGTTTTGTTTATTAAAAAACACTCCTGTTTTTTCATCAATTACTGTATCTGTTGCCCCGCCCTTTTTATAGGCTATAACCGGTACTCCATAGCTCTGCGCCTCAACTGCGACAATTCCAAAATCCTCCTCCTGGGGCATCAAAAGTGCCTTTGCTCCCGAATAATACTCCGCCAATTTCTTTTCATTGACCCGTCCTGCGAACTTGATATTTCCTAAAGACATTTTCTTAAGTCGACTCTCTTCTCTGCCCGTTCCGACTATCACTAAAGGTAGGCCCAACTCGTTAAAAGCATCAATAGCCAAATCAACTTTTTTATATCCGTAATCCAGCCGGCTGACTAATAAAAAGTATTTGCTGCCTTCTGTTTTATTGTTTTTGACCCCTGTTTTAGCGGTATCCACAGGAGGAAAAATTATTGCGGAATCTCTACCGTAATACTTCTTAACCCGTTTTTTAATTTCTGATGAAATTGCAATAATCCGTTCAGGATTCATGGCCGCCCTTTTATCCCAACTTCTCAATAAATTAACAACAGGCTTGGTAATAAATTTAAAAACCGGATTTCTGAAATAATCTTTGTACCCGCTCCAAAGATAGCGTGTGGGGGTAAGGCAGTAGCAAATATGCTTGGTCTTACCTTTACTTCTAATACCCTTTGCTGCTTCTGAAGTAACGGATATGACAAGATCAAAATCCGAGAAATCAAAAGAAGCAAATACCAACGGCATAAATACCGGCAAAAACTCGTGATTGGATTTTGTAAAAGGAATCTTTTGCAGGAAAGAAGTTTTAACTTCCGGAAACACTTTCGACCATTGCGCATTTTTGGGATTGTATATAGAGGTATAAAGAGGGGCTTTGGGGAAAATCTCATGAAGAGCAAGGAGAACCCTCTCGGCTCCTCCCCATTTATTTACCCGGTCGTAGACTATTGCAACTTTCATAATAAATATTTAAAGTTTCCTCCGCCATTTTAGCCCAAGAATATTTATTTACAAATCTAATTGACTTTGAAATTTTATTTTTGCGCGCATCCGAACCCACAGACAAAGCCATATTCATGGCAACTACTATCGACTCCACATCTTTCGGATCAAAGTATAGGGCATTGTCACCGTAAATTTCCCTGAAAACTTTAATATTAGATGCCAATAGTAAAGTACCGGAAGCCAGTGCTTCAAGACCGGGTAAACCGAAGCCTTCGGAAAAAGACGGAAACACAAATCCGATAGAATTTTTATAGAGGCTTCCTAGTTTTTCGTCCGGAACAAATCCTAATATTTTTACATAGTCTTTTGCACCTGTATCCAGAATCAATTTCTCAACTCTTTGAGTAAAAATATTCCTCGCCGAGGCAATTGCCAAAAACACCTTATGTTCACTTTTTGTGTTCAAAGCTTTTATGGCTTTTATTAATCCTTGTAAATTTTTGTGCGGGTAGGCGTTTCCCGTAAAAACAAAGTATGGCTTTGGCATATCGATATTGTTGCCCCCTGAAATCTTTTTATCAAAACCCTCGTAAGTTACCTTGATTTTGTCCGGACTAAGATTGTATTCGGCGATAAGTTCATCTTTAACCGATTGGCTTGGTGCAAGAATTGAATATGATTTTCTAACTGCATTATCAAATACTATTCGATAGCCCAATCTTTTAAGAAAATATAAAGGCGCAGGAAGTGTGGTTGCGGAAAGTCCACGGCTCCGGTGCATCAACATATCGTGAATCGTTACAACAAATTTTCCCCTGAAAGTTAGGGGGACATTAAAATGAGGGAAATGTGTTATTTCGGCATTTTCCTTTTTAATTATTCCGGGAATTTTTAATTGCTCAGCTAAACTGTAGTGGCGGATGTCCACCAATACCTTTTTCCAATTACCGGGAAGGTTGAGCGCATCAAAATATTTCTTTCTGAGAAGTATTACATATTCATCTTCGGACTCGATTTTGGCAAGTTCACCAACCAAATTAATCAAATATCTTCCCAGGCCTGCATTTTCAAGCCCGTAAAGGCGTCCGTCCAATAGTATCTTTGCCATTAATATGAAGAGAGAATTGCCACTTTAATATACCTTACTATTTTGAACATATTTATTCCGAAAACTACAAAGTAGTCAAAGATTAACGGATATTTTTTCCAGAGGTTTTTTCTGAAAAATCTCTCCATCGAAGCAACACCCGCCAATCGGATTTTCTTTCTTTGCTGAGGAGAAACTTTATACTTCCATTTGGATACTTTGCCTTTGGTAACGCCTTTAAGATGGGTTACGGTTGTCTCAGGATAGTAATAAAGCTTATAGCCGGCTTTATGTATCTGATAGCAAAGATCTATATCTTCTCCGTCAAAAAAATATTCCTCATCAAACCAACCAACTTTATCCAAAATTTTCTTCCACGTTAAAAAGAAGGCTCCCTGAATCGCCTCTACTTCGTGTGTTTCGGTTTCCGGTATATCTTCATACCAATAGTTCTTATTGAGACCCAAAGCAAGATGCTCAAAGGCAATTCTGGGGATAGGAAATCGGCGTCTTATGTCTTTGTCTAATTTTCCGTTAGCAAGCACCAGTTTACAGGTTACTGCCCCGGCATCTTTGTGTTCTTTTAAAAACTTTGTTGTTTTTACAAAAACGTCCTTATGTACGACCGTATCCGGATTAAGAAAAAGAACCATCTCCCCCTCAACTAAATTTTTCGCACGGTTATTGCCTTTGGAAAAGCCCTCATTCGGTCCTTCCGTATATTTCACCCAGGGGAATTTTTTCTTAATCATTTCCGGACTTCCGTCGTTTGAAGCATTATCAGAAACTATCACCTCAAGATTTACTTCACTCATGTGATCTTTAACTGAATTAAGACAGTCTTCCAAAAGTTCTTTGGTATTGTAATTAAGAATGATTATCGAAAGTTCCGGTTTATTCATTTTTTGCGCTTTTGACGTAAATTTTGTCTAAATATTCACCCATTTTATACCAGCTGAACTTTTCTTCAACTAAGAGTCTTGCGTTTTTTGCTATTTTTTCTGCAAGTTTTTCGTCTTCCAAAAGTTGAAGAGTCGCTTCTGCTATCTCTGCGGAGCTGTTCCTGATAATTACTTCCTTACCGTCAAGAGCTCCCAGCCCTTCCGCACCTACCGAAGTTGTAACCAGAGGAAGCTTGGCTGCCATTGCCGCCAAATGCTTCAGCCTGGTTCCTCCCGGGCCCCTAAGCGGGGATACGAAAACCGAAGATTCGTAGTAAGCATCCCTTATTCCTTTTTGATCGTCCTCACTTAAATTGTCGATAATAATATTATCTTTTTTATAGGACAAAATTTCTTCGGGAATATGCTGCCCGACAATCCAAATTTTCGTATCCGGTAATTTTACCTGTACCAAAGGAAAAACTTCCCGAAGTAGAAGCTCTGCTGCTTCCACATTCTGAAGCCATTTAAAATTTGCGATAAAAAGAATTCTGGCCTCTTTGTCTTTCCAGCTATCCTTTTCTTTAAAGAAATTAAGGTTGACTCCGTTTGGGACAAGATCGACCTTAAGATCCGGAACCAGTTTTCTCATTTCTTCCTTGTCCGACTCAGACACGGCAACAACACTGTCTGCCTTTTTCCAGAAATTGGTTTCCCAAAATTTCAGCTTGGCAACGTCCAGCGATAACAAAAATCTAAGTAAGGGGTTTTTTGTTCCTTCCATGTAGTGTTTGTAAACCAGATACTCGATAGTTTGTTCAACCAAAAGAATCGGGATTTTTGTTTCGGGGATGTGGGGCATGACATAAAAAGTTTCGGCATGAATCAGATCGTATTTAAAATTACGGATTTCCTCTTTAACGGCTTTCTTCTGCTGAGGCGATAAGTTTCTGATAACCAAAAACGGATACGGACCAAAACCGGTCAGAAAAATATTTCTGAGTGTCCAGGGAGATTTGGAACGCCTGAATACTTTTACTTTTGTACAATATTTTTCAAGCTCGGGAACAAATCTTCTTTCCGAATCGTCTTTAATTAGTGAAAAAAGAGTGATTTCATGCTTTTTACTCAAACCCTTAATCAGGTTATAGGAACGTATTTGCCCCCCCGAGGAATCGGGAAAAGGAAGGTAAGGAGTCAACATTAATATCTTCACGTTTATTTTATAGGATTTACCAGGTCGACAATTATAAACCTGTCCGTCTTTTTGATAGTTTTAAACCTCGACTCAATCATCTTTGTGTCGGGGCTTCCAAGGTCAACCGAAACATAATAGTCGGCCCCATTAGCGATAATGTTATCAATTGAGTCATCAATCGCAGGCCAACCGCTCCTGCCTGTTTGGTAAAGAAATGCCGTATCGCCGTTATAAGGAGCCACAATAAGCGCTTCCTTGGCTGTAATTTTATTAACCTCCGCCCCGGCTTCCACTATTTCCGGATGATTTACATTAAAGTTACCCACTATCTGATTCCATCCGGTAATAAGCATTACACCAATCGAGACCACCAGAACAATTCTCCTCAAAAAGACATTAAAATGTTCTGCCTTCCAAAGATAAACCGCTCCCGAGGCAAGAGCCAAAGCTATCGCGGGTATGGTCAATATTTGATAATAGTCGTGCATTACATTGGCACCGGCTACCGCAGCTACATAAAAAAGGGCGCCTCCCAAAAACACCTGAACGAATAAATT
>Ga0075727_137_pt1 | contig 5208 bp, 5 predicted proteins | sample RifGroB1_FD_68419 | JGI IMG/M metagenome (GOLD analysis project Ga0075727, IMG submission 68419) | Microgenomates (Woesebacteria) bacterium GW2011_GWB1_40_12
TTCTTCTTAAATGACTTTAAAGATTTACTACTGATCTCTTTGTCTTGGAATAAGATTGAGATGAATTTTTGGAGAGTCATTTTGGGTTCCTCTCCGTTTTTGTAAAAAGTTCCTCCGTTCATTGGATAGAAAAAATGCGCATCGTTTTTTGTCAGGTCACCTTTAACCATTTTTATAATTTCTATTTGCGAGATTTTTTGCAACATTTTAAAAGTTCCTATTTTTTTGAGTCTGCGGAAAGAGTAGGTGTACTTTGGATCTCTTAACATTTCAAACTTGAAGCCCATTTTATGCGCTCTTCCCAGCATGTCTTCACCCTCTCCCCATGGAATATCGGTATTAAATCCTCCCAGGGTTTGAAATATTTTTGTTTTTATAAAGATCATGGATTCCAATATGTATGGCCTGCTGGCATTTTTGTTTATTTCCATAAAGATATTCATTAATGTGGCTGTAATTTTGTCTTTTTTTAATCTGCTGTCCGGTACTATCCATGAGGACAGGATATCGGGACTATATATCTCGACGTACTCTTTTATTTTTTGCAAATAGTCTTTTGGAATGCGGTTGTCGGCATCCATAAAGACTGTCCATTCTGACTGAGAGTGCTTGGCTCCCAGATTCCTCTGATAAGAAACATTCTTTTTGTTACTAATAACCACCTTGGCATGGTGCTGCCTGGCGAGCCTTATTGTTGCGTCGCTCGACATTGCATCCACAACAATGACGGAGAAATCATTGAAAGTTTGTTTTTCTAAGTCGCTTAATAGGGTGGGAAGACGCTTTTCCTCGTTTAGCGTAGGAATAACAATGGTGAAGAAAGTTCTTGTCATACTCCTGCATTATATATTATGGCCAAAGCTTCTTAAATATTTTGTGATTAAACTGTATAATGAATTTAATCTGCTCACATGGTCAAAATTGGTATAAATGGTTTCGGGAGAATTGGGAGAATTGCTTTCAGAATCGGAGTTCTAAAACACTCCGACGAAATTCAGTTTGCTGCGATCAATACTTCAGGCAGCATGCCGGCTTCAGGTTGGGCACACTTAACTAATTACGACACAATGTATAGGGCATTCCAATACAAAGTTAATGCTAAAGACCTCAAAGATCCTAAAGAGGCAACGGACGAAGATCCTTTGATAGGGGATATCTCGATTCCTGAAAGAAATATCACTGTTCCGATTCTCGTTCAAAGGGATCCGGCCAAAATTCCCTGGGGAAAATACGGAGTTGATGTGGTTATTGAATCAACCGGCGCATTTACTAAAGAAGAGGATGCAAAAAAACACGCAATAGGCGGCGCTAAAAAAGTTGTCATTTCAGCTCCCGTAAAAGGCGGAAATGTATCTACCTACATAATCGGCGTAAACGAGACCGATAACATGCCTCAGATTATTTCTAATTCATCTTGCACCACCAACTGTGTCGCACCGGTCGCGTCCGTCATGCATTCTAAGTTCGGTATTAAAAAAGCCTTGATGACAACCGTTCATAGTTATACAGATGATCAAAATTTGCAGGACGCCTCTCATAAAGATTTAAGGCGTGCACGCGCGGCTGCTCAAAATATTATTCCCACCTCAACCGGTGCCGCAATTTCAACGACAGAAACCATTCCGGAACTGAAAGGACTTTTTGACGGAATGAGTTTAAGGGTTCCTACAACAACGGGATCCATTACCGACTTTACCATGCTTTTAGGACAAGACGTTACAGTAGAAGACGTAAATAATGCGTTTATAGAGGCCACAAAAAATCCCATATACAAGGGAATAATTGCCACAACTGAGGAACCTTTGGTTTCAACTGATATTGTAGGCCGAAGCGAGTCGGCAATAATCGATCTTAGCTTAACGCAGGTTGTTGCGGGAAATCTTGTTAAGATTTTTGCCTGGTACGACAACGAATGGGGTTATGCCAATCGTTTGGTCGAACAGGTCATCAGGGTCGGAAGAACTTTGGGGGGTACTAAGGCGCCCACAGACCCGATCTCTCTATCATACGCCCCCAGCCGTTAACTCTGTTCTTTGTTATATGGAAGAATTAAATAAATATTCCGGTAAAAGATTTATTAAAAATATTGCATTTTTTGGGGATGCTAATATCTCCGAAGCTGATGAAACCTATATTCAAGCATTTGATGTCGCGGAAGCTTTGGCAAAAAAAGGGTTCGTGATAGTTGACGGTGGAGGACCCGGGGTAATGGAGGCGGCAACAAGCGGAGCAAGAAAAGGAGGAGGAAAAACAATTTCTATTACTTTTGATCCGGTTGGGGCGGTGGGATATGAAGGGCGTTACATAAAAAATGTAACTGATACCGAAGTTGTAACAACAAACTATATTGACCGCATGTTTAAACTTCTTGAATATGGAGATGTTTTTATAATTTTCAAAGGCGGAAGCGGAACAGTATCGGAATTTGGGACTGCCTGGGTTTTGGCGAAGTTGTATTTTGGGCATCACAAACCAATAATTCTTTACGGGCACTTTTGGGCAGAAATTCTGGATACTTTTAGAAAACACATGAACATTGATAGTACCGAGATGAGTGTTTTTGAAATTTGTTCAACAAAAGACGAGGTGCTAAACGCCATAGACAGATTTGAAAAAAGAATTTCTGAGAGGGATCACTCAAAAGACGGCGATGGACACTTAGATCAAGCCTTTAAAGTTTAATCAGTTATGCCACAAACGAATGACGAACTGGTAAAGATTTCGCTTCAGGTAAGAAAAGAGATTCTTAATATGATTTATAAAGCAGGGTCGGGACACCCCGGAGGGTCGCTTTCTGCTGTTGAAATATTGACCGCACTTTATTTTGACATTTTGGGGACAGATGATCGATTCTTTTTATCAAACGGACACATTTGCCCTGGGCTCTATGCCGTTATGGCGGAGAAGGGAATTATCGAGAAAAGTTTACTTTCAACATATACGGAATTAGGCTCCGTTCTTCAGGGTCACCCCGAGCGTACAAGACTGGATGGCATTGAAAATACTTCCGGTCCCTTGGGACTTGGGCTTGCTCAAGCTGCAGGATATGCCGCCTCTATGAAAATGGATTCAAAAGAAGGATTTATCTACTGTATGACAAGCGATGGGGAACACGATGAGGGAAATCATTGGGAAGCTGTCAATTTTGCGGCGAAATATAAACTCTCAAATTTGATTCAAATAGTTGATAAAAACGGGATTCAAATTGAAGGAACCGTTGAAGAAATAATGCCCCTGGGAAACTTAAAGGAGAAATATGAAGCTTCAGGTTGGAATGTCATTGAAATAGACGGACACAATTTCAGTGAGATCCGGAGAGCGGTTGAAGAGGCAAAAACCGGCAAAGACAAACCAAGCGTGATTCTTGCAAAGACAATATTCGGAAAAGGAGTCTCTTTTATGGAAGGTAATCCCGATTGGCATGCTAAAGCACCAAACGATGAGGAATTTAATAAGGCAATGGAGGAACTAAGATGACGGATTTAAAATCAATGCGTGACGGATTCGGCGAAGCACTGGTTGAATTGGGGGAGAAAAATAAAAATGTTGTTGTTCTGACGGCGGATTTGGCCGACTCGACCAGGGTAAAGGAATTTGCTGAAAAGTACCCTGGGAGATTTTTCCAGGTGGGAGTTGCCGAGCAGGCACTTGTAACTGTTGCGGCCGGCATGGCTGAGGCGGGAAAAATTCCATTTACAACCTCGTATGCAGTTTTTTCTCCGGGGCGAACTTTTGAACAAATAAAAGTTACTGCGGCACTTAGTAATTTACCAATCAAAATAATTGGGGCTCATGCCGGTTTTGGTGCCTCAATGTACGGAGCAACACACCAAAGTTTGGAAGACATCGCACTTATGCGTGTAATTCCCAATATGATTACTGAGGTTCCTGCGGATTATTACGAGGCCAAAAAAGCAACTTTTGCGATCGCCGAAAACGGCAAACCATCCTATTTAAGATTAGCAAGACAGGATTCCCCGGTTATTACAAATGAAAATTCAAAGTTTGAAATAGGGAAAGCGAATATTTTAAGGGAGGGCAGAGATCCACAGGTGGCCATAATCGGCTGCGGACCGATTCTTTCAGAAGCCCTGGTAGCAGCAGAGGAATTAAAGGATGTCGGCATAGAAGTCATGGTTATAAATAACCACACAATTAAACCGATCGACGACATTGCAATTACAAACGCAGCAAGAATCTGCGACGCCATAGTTACGGTTGAAGAACATCAGGTAATGGGGGGATTGGGGTCTGCGGTTTCCGAAGTTGTAGTACAAGGACATCAAGTTCCGATGGAGTTTGTGGGGGTTAAGGATTCCTTTGGAGAATCTGCTAAAACTTATCAGGAACTCTGGAAAAAGTTTGGCTTAACAAAAGAAAATATTATTGAAGCGGTTAAAAAAGTAATTATCCGTAAAAACTCCTGAGTTACGATTAGAAAGATTTATTCAATGTTTGCTCTTGGGTTGGATTATAGTAGAAATCACACAAATCTACATTTGTAATTTCCTCACCCACCTTGATTGTAACAGGTATGTTTATGTGTCCACTGTCCGGAGTGCACTCGTTGGTATGCATTGTTTTGGCACATTCATCATAATAACCCGAGGTAAATATGCTTGTGTCCTTGGTGCTGGCGTGTGCTTGGTATATTTCTCCCGGAGGCAAGAAACTAGAAGGGTAACAAAGCTTTCCAGATACAGTGCCAACGCCGGTGATGATTGCTTCTGCTGTTGGAACGGCACTTGTTATGGTGGATGTGGGGGTAGGTGACGGAGAAGGGATAGGATTAAAGTACTTATATCCAAAATATCCGGTTGCTAATAAAACTATAAAAACCAGTACTATCAAAAATCCTTTTTGTTTCATTATGGACACGCTGCAAACTCACAGTTAGGTCCCGTTCTCCCAACCGAGGTTCCATCAGGACAGATTTTGGCTTCAAGCGTGCAGGCTTTTTGTGTCGGGCTTGCTGAATTTGTAGCTTCTATGAATTTAAAAGTGGAGAGGATTTGGTTAAATGTTTCCTCATATTTTGTAAGAGTTTCATCTGTCCAGGCATTCATGACTAATTGGTATACCACCTTCCCCCTTAAATAACTTGCGGTGAATGAACGCTCAGTAGCTGCACCTTTTAAGGGAAGGTAACTAATAGTCCAGGTATCGGCAGTGTATTTATTTAGTTCATTGGCGTCAAAATTTGTATAG